>Ga0326727_10002003_pt1 | contig 72161 bp, 72 predicted proteins | sample MB2enrmetagenome_FD_207643 | JGI IMG/M metagenome (GOLD analysis project Ga0326727, IMG submission 207643) | Lab enriched peat soil microbial communities from McLean, Ithaca, NY, United States - MB29MY | ecosystem: Environmental > Terrestrial > Soil > Wetlands > Peat | place: USA: New York... | reverse complement strand
GGAATCCAAGACCATGGAGACGACACTCGAAGTGGTCGAGGGAATGCGGTTCGATCGCGGATATCTCTCCCCTTACTTCGTCACCGACGCCGAGCGGATGGAGTGCGTACTGGAGAACGCACTGATCCTGATCCAAGAGAAGAAGATCAGCTCCATGAAGGACCTCCTGCCCCTGCTCGAGCAGACGGCCAAGTCCGGCAAGCCGCTGCTCATAATTGCGGAGGAGGTGGAAGGCGAGGCCCTGGCGACCCTGGTGGTCAACAAGTTGCGGGGAACACTGTTGGCTGCGGCCGTTAAGGCGCCGGGCTTCGGCGATCGCCGCAAGGCCATGCTCGAAGACATCGCCATCCTGACGGACGGCAAGGCCATTTCCGAGGACCTGGGGATCAAGCTCGAAAACGTGAAGCTGGAGGATCTGGGCCGCGCCAAGAAGATCACCATCGACAAGGACAACACCACCATCATCGAGGGCGCCGGAAAGAGCTCTGACATCGAGGGGCGGGTCAAGCAGCTTCGTACCCAGGTGGAGGAGACCACGTCCGACTACGATCGCGAAAAGCTGCAGGAGCGTTTGGCGAAGCTGGTCGGCGGCGTCGCTCAGATCAAAGTGGGTGCGGCGACCGAGACCGAGATGAAAGAAAAGAAGGCTCGCGTCGAAGACGCTATGCACGCTACCAAGGCGGCGGTGGAGGAAGGCATCGTGCCTGGCGGCGGAGTGGCGCTGGTGCGTTGCATCCCCGCGCTGCACAAGCTGAAGGCCGAGGGCGACCAGCAGATCGGCATCAACATCGTTACGCGCGCGCTCGAAGAGCCTCTACGCATGATCGTCGCCAACGCCGGCCATGAAGGCGCGGTGGTGGCGGAGAAAGTGAAGTCAAACAACAACCAGAACTATGGCTTCAACGCGGAGACCGAGAGCTTCGGCGACCTGGTCGCGGAGGGCGTCATCGACCCTACCAAGGTTACGCGCGCCGCGCTCCAGAACGCCGCCTCCATTGCTTCTTTGCTCCTCACCACGGAAGCGTTGGTCGGCGAGTACCCCGACAAGGAAGAGAGTGCTCCGGCAGGATCTCCGGGAGGCATGGGCGGAGGGATGTACTAGTGTGCTGTCAGGCTTAACTTCTTACAATCCTACGACAGGGTTGGGTGTCAAAAACTAAGCGGGACGGGACACTAGGAGGCGGCCGGAGCCAGCCGGTTGTCGGCACGAAAGGATTTCGGAACGTAACTCTGCTTTGCGCGAGGTGGAATATGAGAATTTGGATTCGGCGAACTGGCTGCTGCTTGCTCCTCTGCCCAAACAAGCCTTTAACCATATGCCTCGACGGATCTCGCCGGCACCGTGTGGTCCAAGTTCTTCGGCGCGATTCGTTCGGGAGGAGGAATGAGCATGGAGTTAGACCTGAAGGAGGACTCCCATGAGCAACACGCGTACGTTGGTAATTTCAGTTTTAGGGACCGTGCTGTTGGCGGCCCCCTTAATCGGCTCGCCAGATGTCAAGACTTCGAAGGTGCAAGGGACCGCGATACAACTGCTGCCGATCCAAGCCCTGAGGTTTCCACCCAGGGGTGCTCTCGACGGTTTGCTACCAGTGGTTCTTTTCTCGGTGCCTGCGGCGGGCAGCGCTCCGGATCTTTCCCGTTACCGGGGCTTCCAGTTTGGAGAGACACTGCCGGCAGTTGCAAAACAGGCGGGCCTGGACGTGTCTGAGGCGAAGCTGATCCATGCGCGCCCCGCGGTCATTCAAGAACTGGAATGGGCGATCTGGCTCTCGAGCGGCTCTACACCGCAAACGGACCCGGTCAGGACTATCCTGTTCAGCTTTTACAACGGGGAGCTTTTTCGAATCCTGGTCAGTTACGATCGGGCTGAAACGCAAGGGCTGACCACAAAGGACATGACCGAAGCGATTTCGGCCAAGTATGGAGCTGCCACCAAGCCCGCTAACATCGAGATCGCCTTCTCTTCGACGCAAGTCTACAACGATAGCGAAGCCATTCTCGCGCGTTGGGAGGACTCACAGTATTCGTTTAACCTGTACCGTTCCACTTACCAACCGACTTTTGGAATGATTGCATTCTCGAAAAGACTGGATGCCCAGGCACGCACGGCGAGTGCAGAAGCTATCCGGTTGGATGCCGCCGAGGCTCCGCAGCGGGAGATCCAGCGTCAAAACCAGGAGGACGAGAAGAACTGCGAGTCGCTGGAAAAAGCCCGGGAAGTGAACAAAAGCAAGTTCCGTCTATAGCGTGCAGCGATGGCTCGAAGGATCAGCGCTACGCAACCATTTCCGGGAGCTGAAGACCCTGGCGCCTGACTTCGAACCGAAGGGAGCTCCCATGAGGGAAGAAATCTCGGCGGTTCTGTTGCATCGACCCGCGGAATCGCAGCGCCTGCTGAAGCAGGCTCTAGAAGACCGATCAATCAAGGTCAATTGGCTGCAAAACTACCGGGAGGCTTTGCCGGTGCTCAGAGAGGCGGATCCGCCTCATTTGGTTTTTACGGAAGCGCTGCTTCCTGACGGCACCTGGGCGGACGTGGTCAAGCTGGCGCTCGAGGCCTTGAAGCCCGTGAAGGTCATCGTGGTCTCGCGCCTCGTCGATCTCAGGCTCTATGTGGACACGATGGTCGGCGGGGCGTTTGATTTCATTGTGCCTCCCATGGCCAGCGATGAACTCGCTCACGTCCTGGCATGCGCGCTAGAGAGCGTTTCGAACCTGCGCCGAATGCAGGCCACGGCGGCGGTCGCATAGCCAGGGCCGGCGCCGCCGAAGGCTACCATGCAGCGTGACGGCGTTCAACGGGGCCCACTACCGCGGGTGGCGCCGACATCCCGCGTTGCGGGACCGTTAAGAAGCCAGGACAGGCCACGGATAGGACGCGGTGACAGGGATGTTGCGCGTGTCCGTGGGGCGCATACATGAAAGACAATGTATGCGCCACCCGCGTACAATCCTACCTGCCTGCTCTCCCTCAGCGGAACAGCCGCGCGCCGAAATCGGCGAGGAAACTCCTCCAGATGAACCAAAAATGCATGCCGGGGTCCTCGCGGTAAATCGTTTGGAAGCCGTGCTGCTTCACCGCGGCCGCGAGCCTCAGCGCGCCCTCGCGCGCGAAGTCGGTCGAGCCTGCTCCGATGTAGTAGAGCTTCACGCCGCTGGCCTTCAGCGCTTCCAGTTGCCCGTCCAGCGCCGGGTCCGGCTGCCGCATCCCCGCGCTGAAAACGCCAATCCAGCCGAACACGCCGGGGTTGTGATTGGTCGCGCTCAGGGTGTGACCGCCGCCCATCGACAGGCCCGCAATCGCTCGGCTGTCTTTATCCGCGATCACGCGGTAGGTCTGCTCTACGAAGGGAATCACGTCTTTCACCAGGCTCTCGGGATACGAGCCTTCGTAAGGCAGAGGCGGGCGCGGCGGCATCACCGGCATGGCGCCCGGCCGCGCTCCGGCGGCCTGCACCGGAGGCGGAGGCGGCGCCTGCAACATTTGCGGCGAAGGGGTCGGTCCAAACCCGTAGCCCTGGGAGACGGTCTGCGTCGCGTTTCCGTTCGGCATTACCACCAGGAACGGCTTCGCCTTGCCCTGCGCCAGCAGATTATCCAGGATGATTGCCGCGCGACCCATGGCCAGCCACGCGTCTTCGTCTCCACCGCCGCCGTGGAGCAGGTACAGCACGGGATAGCGCGCCGTGCCGGATTCGTATCCGGGCGGCGTGTAAACCATCATCCGCCTCCGTTCCTGCTTCAGCACCGGCGACGGATACCACACCGCGCTTACGGTCCCGTGCGGCACGTCCTTGAACTCCCACATCTCCGACTCCGGCCCGCCCACGAACAGCAGGTTGTCGTACCGAGAGCCGTCCCTTTCGAGCTCGGCGTTGCCTGGATCGAGCACCTTCACGCCATCCACGCTAAACGAATAGCCCCACAACTGCGCCCCCAGCGGCCCTACGGTCACGGACCACACGCCCGTCTCGTCTTTGGTCAGCGGAATGTTCCGGCCGTTATCCCAACTGCCGTTCAGTAGCACCTCGGCGGCCTTCGGAGCGGCCAGCCGGAAGGTCACACGGCGGTCGGAAAGGATCTCCGGCGACCGCAGCGGGCGCACCGCCTGTGGGACCGGCGCGGACTGCGCGGCCGGAGCGGATTGTGGATAGACGGGCGCGGCGAAGATCGCTAACCCGGCGAACAACAGCAAGGAAGTCCGATTCATGGTGCACCTGCTTTCTGGATTTAGTTTGGAACAGCCTCGGTACAAGGTCAACGAGGCTGACTCGCCAAAAACTCTACTCGTCCGCGTAGCCATGCGTCTCAACCACGGTGGTGTTGACGCCCTTCTCCTTGAGCAGCTCCTTGAAAGCATTGTGCGCTGTGATCAGTCCGTCTTCCGTTCCGATAACCGCGCACCCCGTCGTAATGCTCCGTCTGAATCTGAGTCGTGTCTGTCTTGCTCCAAATCCCGCGGATGCGGCTATCTTCGGCCCGTGTAACCGGTGATCTTACCGATCCAGGCTATGAAGTCTTCCGCATCTTCGTCCGCGCCGTGCCCGGCGTCCCAGTACATCCAGGCACTCACGTCCTTCTTCCGGTTCTCGAGGCTGGCGGCCAAGTTGGCGGCGACCGTCAGCGAAGTGTGAGCGTCAGAAGTTCCCAGCCGAATCCACCAGTGACCGGCCATGCCAGGGTTGTTCTGGCCGAGGAAGTACATCGGGTTCATCAGGTTCAACAGCGTGGGAAGATCGCTGTCAATCTGCGCGTTCGGGTTGCCCGTGACATGCCGCAGACTGAAGTTCGTGAAGTGCCTGGAATCGATGGTCTTGTTGCCGAACTCGTTGGGCTCCGGTTGCCTCAGGTTAAAATCATCAAAGGCAGGAAGGCTCTTCATTCGGCCGACGCGCGCAAGATAATCGGCGAAGCTGAACGTGGCCTGGCTGCCGGACCAGGTGATCCACTTGTTCCTGTCCAGGTATTCCTTGCGCTTCTCTTCCGTCAGGCCGCTCAAGTACTTGGTCGCTGAGGGGAACAAATAGGTCTGCAGGAGGTACCTGTCGTAGTTGTCTGCCGTGAGCATCCCGAAGCCGTTCTCGCCCTGGAGCTTCAGCGACCCCTGATAAGCGGCAAAGGCGTCCTTCAGTTGTTTGGAAAGCTCCTGGTCTTGCAAGCCGGATCGGGCCGGAACCGAGCCCCACATCCACTCGTAGGCCATGTCGGCGTGTTCCAGGTCCGCAATGGGGCAGAAATCGGCGCTGGCGAAGATGGCATCCTGCGCGTTTGCCGCGCCAATCTCGTTGAGATAAGCGTCATACAGATGGCTGTCGCCCGAGGCTCCCAGAAGTGCGGAGAGGGCCCCGCCCGCGCTGACGCCAGTGCTGACGATCCAATAGACATTGCCCGGAATGACACCCGCGTTGTGGCGCAAGTAACGGACAGCGGCCTTCAGATCCACGATGGCGGCCGGCGCCTTGCCGTAGTAGGTGCCGTCGGCGGCTCTGTTGTCACGGCCGCGGCAGCCGGGCAAAACCACCACATAACCGGCCGCGAGGGCGAGATCGGAATTGCGGCTGACCCTGCCGTTTCCGCCTGGACCACCCATGCCGGGCCCACCCGGCGGCCCGCCTCCGGGCGGGGGACCCATCATGCCTCCCCGAGGGCCACCCATGCCGCGGCCCATGCTGCCAGGACCTGCATTGCTCGCCGACATGTAGCCGCCCACGCCGATCACGAACAATATGGGAGCGCTCGTGGCGTTCACGGCCACGCCGTCCACGGCGACGGGAACTTTGACATCGAGGCTCTGAAAGTCTTTGTCTACGGGGTTCGCCACGTAAGGGATGTGCCGGCAAGAGCGGTACGTGACCTTCTTCTCGCCCCGCGACGTCCGTACTGTCATGGTCTCCAGTGTGAACTTGTCTCTGGGGAACAACAGAGACTCTCCTGCACTGGTAGCCTTTTGAGGTTCCGCGGCAGGTTCGGCTGCCCCGCCCACGGTTTGACTGGCGGCGAAATCAGAAAATGGCGAAAGCGTCACCGCGAAGAGAGTTATCAAAAAAAGGGAAGATCGTCTCATAAGAATGCTCCTTCTGTGCGGGCTCCCCGGAAACCGCTCTACGGCCTCGTAAGAGTATGGTCCGCAAGCCGCCGACTGATGCTGCCACACCACCTGATTGCCGGGACTTGATCCTCGTCGCATGATTCCGATTCTGAACCCCGCGCGCCAAATTGGCGTTCACCGAGCTACCGCTTAAGGCGATCTGCCGAAGGCACGTTTCGCCGAGGGTCGTGAGGAGATGCCCCGGCCACCTCCCTGGTCCCTTCGGGAAATCGCAGACTCCAGACTACGGAGTCTGCGCCAGCCCCCCTTTCTACCTTACAGCTTGGGTCTTTCTCCCCGATCCCGCCGCGGCGGGACACTGCATTGGCGCGGCGGTGTATCAAGTAACGATTTCACTTGCCATGAAGTCGGTGAAGCAGAGCTCGACGAGCGCGGTCAACCAGCGCCCGGGCGCCTCCCCCTGCAGTGGCAGTCCAGAATCGGCACGCCGTTCGGAAATCTTAGGGCTCGTACTTCCACAGGTCGTTGAGTTCGTTGACTGTCCCCGCTGAGTCGGAACCATACCCACCGAAGAGCCACAAATTCGCGGCCGCATCGGTCCAAGTAACAGCACCGTATCGCTCCCCGGGAAGGTTGCCGGGGGCAGCCGTGCCCTGAGTCCCGTACGTCCCCGACTTGAAGGCTACATTTGACCCGCCCATCCACGTCCATTGGTTGTGCCCGCTATCAACCGCTACGATGGTGTAGTTAGGTGGAGACGGGGCAGTCGTGCTCCTTGCTGTCGGACCCCGCGAGAGAGAGGGACACCAACATCAGCACGAATAAGGACGACTTCATACTTGCCTTCATTTCGAGTATTCGTTTCTGACTTCGGGCTGCGGGGATAACGGCGGGATTCTATCACATCTCGCAGGATATGTCTTTGCGGCAGTCCCGCGGCAGTCCCGCGCTTCCCGCGCTAGGCTGTAATCTCGCCGCATGAGCGAGCCGAATGCAATCTTCGTGGATTCGGACCTATAATGGGACTCGCTGGTTCGGCGCCATGGAGTGGCGCTGCGGCGCGAGGCGCAGGTCCAGCCGGAGGAAAACCATGAAAACCGTTCTCGCCGCCGTGCTGTTGGCCACGTCTGCCCTCGCCCAGAACAACTCCGCCCTCCCTCGTGCGCAGGGCGCTTGCGGCCCGCTTGACGTCAACTTCGACGCGAACACTTTGGCGAGCCAGCCGACCGCTCAACCCGAACCCGGCAAGGCCCTGGTGTATGTGGCTGAAGAATTCAAAAAAGCCCCGGGCGAGTTGGGCAACCCCACCATCCGCGTCGGACTCGACGGCGCCTGGATGGGCGCTACCCGCGCCAACTCTTACCTCTTCTTCGCGGTCGACCCCGGCGAGCACCACCTGTGCACGAACTGGCAGTCGCGGCTGAAACGGCTCTCGAGGCTCGCTGCTTTTGCCCGTTTCACCGCTGAGCCCGGCAAGACTTACTACTACCGCGCGCGCATCACGTATGCCGCTTACGCGCACGGCGCCGCCACCATGAACCTCGATTTGGACCCGGTCGATCCCGATGAGGGACAGTTCCTCGTCACCTCATTCCAGCTAAGCACTTCGCACCCGAAGAAATGACCGTCTACAACGCCGTCGCGACGGGGCAGAAGCAGGTCTTATGGGGCATTGCAACCGGACGCGAGAACCTTGGCGCGCCGCGAATCAGACAGCCCCTAGTGGCCCAGCGCAGGCCAGGGGCCGCAACCAAACGAGATTCTCTGCGCCCTACATACCCCTCAAGCTTTAACACAGAGTACACGGAGCGCCTCAGTGACCTCCGTGTTGAAGCTCTTCGGGGCACGGAGGGCACAGAGGCGCGAATGACACGAGGGAAAATCTTCGCGGCGCAACAACGCCTCACGAACTAGTGCTACAGGACACTAGACTGCCCGCCGGGGCGGCCGCTGGCATTCAGAGGAGGACTGGACGAAGTCTCAATCTGAGCGTTTGGCTCGGCGGATGGAATACTTCAGTTTTCCCGCACCGGCTGAGATTACTTCTGCTATACTCCCACCGCTATCAAGGACTCGCAGATCGGTCGGTAGTGGGTCGGCTTGTTGCAGAGGCGGCGGAACCTGTGCCCATCTGATCGGGATGCCGCCACGTGGCGATCCCGCAGACGCGGGATCGCCGCTACGATCGCAGATGGCGAGGTAAACTCGCCGCTACTTCCCGCAGGAAGTCATTCCTATGCTTTTCAAAGCTCTCAGCGCTGCCGTTTTCGGTATTGACGCCTATCCGGTCGAGGTCGAGGTGGATATTTCCGCCGGCTTGCCCAATTTCACCACTGTGGGTCTTCCCGACGCTGCGGTGCGCGAAAGCCGCGAGCGCATCAAGTCCGCCATCAAGAATTGCGGCCTGGAGTTTCCCTTCCAGAACATCACCGTGAACCTTGCTCCGGCGGACGTGAAGAAGGAAGGCTCCGGATTTGACCTGCCCATCGCCCTGGGCATTCTGGGCACGACAGGCGTTCTTTTGAAAGCCGACCTCAAGAACACCTTGTTTCTGGGAGAGCTTTCGCTCGATGGCGGGCTGCGCCCCATTAAGGGAGCGCTGTCGATTGCGGCCATGGCGCGGCAGAAGGGTATCCAGCGGATGGTCCTGCCGGTGGAAAACGCCAGCGAGGCGGCGGTGGTAGAGGAGTTGCAGGTTTACGGCCTGGCCTCTTTGCCGGAAGTCCTGGACTTCATCAACGAGACGCGCGAGTTCACCCCGGCCAAAGTGGACAGCGCCGCCCTGCTGGCGCAAGCCAGCCAGTACACCGTGGATTTCCGCGACGTCAAGGGGCAGCTTCACGCCAAGCGCGCCATCGAAGTGGCCACTGCGGGAGGCCACAACATCCTGATGATCGGCCCACCGGGGGCCGGCAAGACCATGCTGGCCAAGCGCATCCCTACCATTCTGCCGCCGCTCACCTTCGATGAGGCGATCCAGACCACGAAGATCCACAGCGTCGCAGGGGTGCTCGACCCGGGCGCGGGCCTGGTGGGCACGCGCCCCTTTCGTTCTCCCCACCACACCATTTCGGACGCCGGATTGATTGGCGGCGGCGCCGTGCCTCGCCCGGGCGAAGTGAGCCTGGCGCACAACGGCGTGCTCTTCCTGGACGAGTTGCCGGAATTCCAGCGCAACGTGCTGGAGGTTTTGCGCCAGCCCGTCGAGGACGGCACGGTCACCATCTCGCGCGCCGCCATGTCCTTGACCTTTCCTTCGCGCTTCATGCTGGCCGCCGCCATGAACCCCTGCCCGTGCGGGTATCATTAGTGCTGAACATAGATTGATTGAGTCCGAGAGATTCAACCCGATAGTCGGCAACTCGAATATCGGGAACTAGGGTGGAAAGGACGACTCGCTTCTGGTTCCGAGTCCAGTACTCCCATTCCCCAAGTGCTGCGAAGGCTTCGACAAGCTTTGTCGTATCAAGTGCGGGAGTCGGTGCCTCTCTCATTAGGATATCCTCCGCCACTCGGATGTCTTGGTGGATTGCCGTCAGGCGGCGGTCTCGTTCCTCTCGTCCGATTGTCCCGTCTACAAAACTATCAACCACACGCCCTCGCTTCGAACGAAGCGCATTGATATCGGCGGTCAACTTCTGGATGCGCCGAGCGGAGCCTCGCTGTTCAGCACGCTGCCTTACTTCCTCCACGCATCGCTCAAGAAAGCGAGGGTTGGTGAGACGGGTTGCGAACAGGTTGTCCAGCACCGCCTCCAGCTTTTCCCGCCTCATGTATTTGGTCTGGCACGCATGACCACTACGCCGTCCTTTGCAAACATAGTAATCCCGGCGTGCGAAGGCAGTATGCACAACTTCGCCGCAAGCGGAACACGTCAAGAAGCTGTTGTACGTGAACCGCCGCTCAACGTTTTGCTGACATCGCCAATGCCTTGACTGCTTGCGGTTCATGATTTGCTGCACGGCGTTGAACTCGGCTTCAGAGACGAGCGGTTCAGGGATGACCTGAATACGGATTACTTCTTCTGCTGCACGCCTCACCTTCCGCCGGTCTGCCTGCCGCCCGTTCACGGTCGGATAACGACCGGCGGCAGAGCTGTCACGCTTTTTGTCAATTACACGCCACCCAGTCCAGATTGGGTTCCGCAGAATGATGTGCATTCCCCGAGGGGTGACGCCGACAAGCTGTGCGAGCTTCGAGTAGTTCTGCTGACCGGCCAAGAACAGTCGGAACGCTTCACGCACCTTTTCGGATTCCGGCTTGTAGAAGAACCCCTGTCCCTGTTCGTACCCGACTCCGAAAGGCAAGACAATCGGGCTTTGTGCCAGTTCTCCCCGCCGTCTCTTTTCCTCTTTAGCGCTCCACACCCGTTCGAGAATCTCGGTACGCTCCAACCCGGCAATGGCTGCACGGATGGAACCCATCAGGCGGCCCATCTTGCTGCTCAGGTCAATCGGTCCTTCAGGGAGATACAGCACGGTCTTAGAATCGACAAAAGCCTGGAGCAGTGCATAGTCATCAAAATTCTCCGGGCGCATGAGACGGCTGAACTCACGTGCCACGACGCCGTGAATCTCGGGGGCCTGCATCAGCCGCATCATCTCCTGAATCTCTGGTGCGGTGAGGACGCAAGCGCCCGAAACGTCAGTGACCTCAATTGTGCGGACAATCTCAAGACCATATTGGCTACAGGTTCGTGCGTTCACGGCTCGCTGCGCCGGAATAGAGGCCCTGTCACCTGCGGCCTGCTGCTCGGTGCTGACCCTGATTAGTTCGATGACCTTCTTCACGTTGTTCATCCCGGTAATCCGCAGAGTTGGCGTGCCAATTCGAGTGCCTTGGCGTTGTTGCCAGTTTGTAAGAAGGAACGCAGTTGACCGAGAAGCGACTTCCGTTGACGGCTAACTTCGAGGATAGCGGCTACTACGCCGGATGCGACCATGGGTGTGGCGACTCCTTCAGTGTCCACACACGACTCTACCTGTGAGTAAGGCGCTGGCGGTATGCTTGCCGCTTCCGCCGGTGTTAAGAGTTGTCCCAAGTTACTCTCCTTCCTTCTTCCTCTGCCGCTACGCCCCACGGGGCATTTCGCCGGAGTCCCACCGGCTCATCGGGCGGCTTTCAATGTCCATATGACGTGGGCGGACATCCCTACTCGTTGCATTCCGTCTCCGCCCCGCTGGGCAGCAGAATCCGTTGACCTCTGTCTCAGTAATACATCGGGCCTAGCGGAAATCCTGGGGATTTTGCGGTTCCCCTGCCGCTGCCTGCGCCCGAAGCACCGATTCCGGCTTCCACATGCGGTCACCTCTTTCTCCCCTGTTTTGCCGGTCAAGCGGACGCCCCGGCTGCCTATGCATCCCTCTTGAGGCTCCAAACTCCCCAGTAGTGCGGGTTGTATTTGCCGCCATATCCCTCGAACGTCATCTCGGCCTTCCCGCTTTCCCGGAGCAGGCGGCATATCGTTTGGTTGCTCAGCGTCCGCATCCCGTGGAACTTCGGCGTGCCCCTGAGGTCGCTGGTCCGTGTGGGGCCGTTGACCGCAAGGATGTGGAGAAGTTCCTCCTTGGCTTCCCTGCGTGTATCTTTGTTTACGAGTCTGAATGACATGCTATTTCTCCATTCCGCCGGTCCGGCCATCGCCCCGGCTGCCTCAGGTGCGGTATCTCTCCAGACCCCTGGCGTCGTAGGACAACTTCAATCCGTCATCCTCCATGCCTTCCAGAATCTGTGCCGCCATGCGGTGGTCAACACACACTGCCCCGCCGACCCACTGCCAAGGCTCGGTTTGCAGATTTTCATTGACCCACTGCTCGCCCGTCTCCGTTAGCTGCACGAGGATAATGATAGTGCCTTGGTCTTCCACGAGAACATCGGGCCGGGGAACTACTTTGCGGGCCTCGTTCCGTGCTTTCTTCACTCCCTCGGTCATTCTCATACCTTCCTCCGCTCGTCCAGCAGTTGCTTGGCGTACAGTTCGTAGTAGCCTCTGTTCCCATAGACCTCGCCGCACTTGAAAATCTTGCCAGCGGCCACGAGCCTGTCCAGCGAGGTTTGGACATCCTCGTACTTCGCCACGATGGTCTCCTTTAAGTAGTCGGCGAGGTTTTGTGCCGTTCGGCTGAAGATTGGTTCGTCAACGAAGTAGCTCAGGGTGAATTCGTCTTGTGATGCATTCTTCTTTCCCATCGTTTCTCCTTGTGCCGCCCCCGCAGCCATCGCTGCGGCTGCCGCTATGACTGGCGTCGTCTTCCAACTCCACGTCAACGGCGTCCTCGGCGGGCAATTCAAGACCACCTTGGGCTACGCCGCAGGCTTGTCGCCGAGCACCCGCAGGAACTCAAGCGCCTCGGGTGGGACTCGCTCCGTGGCGATGTCATAAGCCCCGTTGGCGTCATTGAGCCAGGCTTCGGGCATAAACCTGCGTTCCATAAAGTCCTGTCCGAGGACCTCCGCCCTGTTCTCGCATCCGTCCATACTCACGTAACCGTCTTTGGGGACCTTGACCGTCTCCCCAGTGGTCAGCCTGACTTGGAAGTTCTTCGCCCCGCTGGAAAGTCCCACGACGACGTGCCCGTGGCGACCGTCCTCCATCCAGATGGGAGGGAGGTACGAACCCCGTGGCTTCCCAGCCATTGCGGCTTCTGGCTGGGGTTCGTCCTCGGTGGGTGCAGCAGCAGGGGAGGCGGGAGGGGCGGCATCTTCTTTTCCGGACAAACTGCTTAAGGGGTGCTTGGAATCATCGGCGCGCCCCTGTCCGTGCCGCGCGGCCCTCGGCTCGACAAGGGGCGACTGCGGAGCCGCCCCCTTACGAAGCTCGTCCTCGGCGTAGTGGAATTCGGGTCCCTCGGGCTTCTTCGCCGCCTTGAGCGCAGCCTCGTGGTCGGGATGGCAATACCAGTAGACCCTGCCCAGCATCCTCGTCTTGAGCTTGCCTGTCAGGCGCAGGTATCCGAGCAGGTGCTGCTTGAAATGGTCAAGGCTTACCCCGCACCCGTTGGGGACGGAATCCCACGTGACGTGGATGTCCGCCTCCCCGATGAGCGCCTTGGCAGACCAGAACCCTCCACGCTTGAGCACCTCCTCCGCAGCCTCGGAGGGAAACACGTGCTGGGCGCTCTTGTCGAATGAGCGCAGCCTATTGCTGCGCTCCTCGCTGCTGGCATAGGAGATTTCCCACAGGACGCACTTGTCCAGCAGCTTGAGCATCTCCCGCACCGCCTCGTGCCTCCCGTTCTTCTCCGCAAACGCCCTGTTGAGGATGTTGGCGAGCACGGAGACGGTCACCCCGTTGAGACTGCACGGTGCAGGTTCGGTACGGGGGTCCTCACGCTCCGCAGCGACCTCGTCCCCTGTGTCGGGGAGCGTGTCGGCGGCGGCAGCCTCGTGTATCCGTGCGACCTCGGCGTCGGTCACGGGGAGCGGCTGGTCAGGCTCGTTCGCCGCCTCGTGGATTTTCTCCACTGCCTCGTCGCTGGGCGTTGGGGTCTCGGGCTGGTCGTCCCTGACCGTGATTTCCCCGACCTCCTTGGGTTCCGGCTCCGGTTCCTTCCTGTCGGGCTTGGGGTCGGCGAGCAGGGCGTCAATCTGCCTGCCCGACAGCTTGAAGTATGTCTTCTTTACCTCGCCCCAAGTCGGGCATCCCGGAATCGGAAGCCTGCGACCCTGCTGGGTGGTCTTGCGGCGTAGCACGTTGAGTTCAACACGGAACCTCAGGATGAAGTCACGCTCGGACATCAGCGCGAATTTGAAGTGGGAGAAGATGAGGGCTGCACGGTCGCCAAGCTGCGCCACCGTCATCGCATCCGCCTCCTCCTCGGTCAACGGTCTGAGGTTCTCCGCTTGCCGGGCGGCAAGCATCAGGTCGGACATCGTGCTGTCAATCTCTCCGACCAGGACCTCAGTCTCGGGGACTCTCTCCGGGGCTGTCCCCGCAGCCATTGCATCAGCCATATGTTTTCTCCTCGGGGCAGGTTGCCCCTACTTCTGGACTTTGAGAAGTTTCTTCTCAAAGTCCTGAAATTGATTGGCCAGCATCCGCTGGCCTCTGATAGCGAGTTACCACCGGAAAACCGGGCTTTCAGGCGGGACCGACGGATTTTTCGTGGGGACTTGATTGGAGATGGCGGCTGGGGGGAAACGCGGTACAATCTGCGCAGCGATGCATTCCCATACACCAAGGACGCCGAGGGCCAGGGTGCCCCGCAGGAGGATTGAGGAGGCCCTGCTTGCGGACCGGCTGGGGCTGCACGACAACTGGGTCGAGAGATGGGAGCAGGGAGGCAGGTGCGTCGAGGAATCCCTTGCGCCCGCCGGACTGCCGCCGTTCATCCATGGCACGCTCAGCCGACACAAGGTTTACAGGCTGGAGGAGTATCTCAATCGTCTCGTGGCGGCGGGGTGCCTTCGGCCCGTCCTTTGTTTCTGCCTGGGACAACTGGGCCCCGAGGCTTCGGCGGTCCGTGAGGGGCGGCGGCGGTTGTCTGTACCCGAAAAGGATGGTGAGTACCGACTGCTCGACGTGCGGGACGGCGGGCGGCCGCTCGCAACCCGTGAGCACATGGAGGCGGTAAGGAACAATGCGGAAAAGACTCGACGCCTAGTCCATCGCCACCAGCGGGAGCTTCTGCTGGTCGCCGATACCAACGAGTTCCGCCTGCCGAGCGGACCGACGGACGCCGACGAGGCCCTGTCGCTGCTGAAGGAATCCTTGTGCTGGGTAGCCAACCTAGCCGGGGCATACACTGCGCCCTTCGAGAAGACGCTGCTGAAGTCCAAGGGCCTCCTCTTCCTGACCGCCTACGTGGTGGAGCACGCGGACCCGAGGAAGGCTGCGGGAGGCCGCCGGGACGGCGTGGACGAGGCGCTTGCGGGGCTGGCGAGCCTCGTCACCAAGAAAAAGTGGTCGCCGTCCGACCTGCGTGGGAAGCTGCGCAAGTTCGGGAAGGACCATCCCCGCCTGCACAGGCTGCTGCTGCAAAAGCTGGACGAGCTGCACCGATTTCATGCAGGGCGGCAGCCATCCCCCGAGAACACCCCCAATCAAGTCACCCCTAATAATTAATTCCTGACCCGCGGCCTGCGCACGCACCGCAGCCTGCGCCTGCCTGGTTTGCCTGCGAACCCAGTCCTACAACTACCAAGTACATATATTGAAGGAGGGCTTCGATGCAAAACCCCAACGAGGAAATTAGCCGTCTCAGGGAGGTGTTCCATCAGGCCATACTGGCGGACCTGCACGAGGGCGTCCTGAGCTATAGCAAAATCGCCCAGAAGCACGGTACTACCGTCACCCTCGTCTACAACCTGGCGAGGGCCAACCATTGCCAGCGCCGGGCAGGCAAGGGGCCAGCGGGGCCAGTGCAACGGCCGATGGGAAAAGGGCTTTCGAATTCAGTATTAGACAGTGTCCCTGCGACGGCAGCGAGACACAGCAACAAGGGGCGGGTTCCCCAGTCCACCCCCGCCCCGAGTCCTCTCGGACTCGAAAGAAAAAATGGGCTGGAAGGACTCGGATACAAGTAGGTGGGCAACGATGGACTTCTCCATAATCTCGAAGATGGCGGACGCAGGGTTCCTGTTCGCCCCGGCTTCCATGGGCATGACCCGCAGCGACCGGCTTGGCTGGCAGGACATCGCCACGAACGCCCGGGCCACGCTGAGGCAATGGGTCTCGGACGGCGACAACCTGGTCGCCGTGGCGAAGCACGGGCACGGCTTCGCCGTTGACGCCGACGACACTGCGGCCCTGAAGGCGAAGGGCTTCGACTTCGGATGGCTCGACGGCTGCTACCTTGTCGATACGCCGGGCGGCGGCCTCCACGCCCACGGCCTGAACGACGCCGGGACCGAGGCGCTCGGGAACCTGGTCGTGGTGTACGCCGAGAAGGGCAACAAGAAGTCCAAGAAGGTTCTCGAACTCAAGCTCCACAACCAGTCCGTGGCTGCCCCCTCCGCCATCCGCTTGCGACAGCCGGGCAAGGCAGACGGCGAGTACCTCCCGCGTGGCGAGTTCATCGGGACAAGGACGGGACTGCCCCCCGCCATGCTCGGATGGATAAGGGAGCACGCCGGGGAACCCAGGCCTGCGTCCGAGGCCGGCAGGACGCCCTTCGGGTTCCACCCGGACTTCGACCTTGAGGAATTCCTCGACAACGAGGGGTGCACGGAGACGCAGTCAGGCTGGCTCGGGGAAAGCTTCGTCGTTGAGGTCGAGTCCTGCCCCCACTGCGGGAAGGAGGCGAGGGAATCCACATTGGCGGCAGGGGTCACCAAGTTCATCTTCTCGGGAACCGGCTACGGATTTATCTGCCACGCCTGCGGAGTTGACACGAGGGAAGAGCACGAGAGGCTCATGGAGGAAGAAGACCCGGAGTACAAGCCTTGGCGCTCCTTTATCTACCGCCACGACGACCTCGGGCTCCTGCTTGCGGACGGGGCGAAGGCGGGGTTCGAGGCTGAGGAATACAAGCCTGAGGCAGAGGCAAATGCCGAGCCCGGCAGGCTGGCCATGCCCGAGGCAAGTCCCCAATCGCTCGCATGCTCGCCCGCCCCCGCCCCCGGCAGGCCCGACACGTCGAGGTACCGCTACGGGCTCGACGATACGGGAAACGGCGAGAGGCTAGTCGCCAAGTTTGGCGAGGCCCTCAGGTGGGTTCATGAGACCCGAACCTGGATGGTGTGGGGGAAGCACGGATGGCGCAAGGACGACAGGGGAATTCTCATGCGCATGACGAAGGGGGTAATCGACGACATCCTTGAGGAGTCGAAGAAATGGTGGGACGTGTACTTGGAGGCCTCGAAGGAGGGGAACAGGAAGAAGATGGACGAGGCCGAGGGGAAAGCGAAAGTGCTTGGCCAGCATGCCTCCAGGTCGGCCAAGCTCGAACGGCGGAAGGCAATGGCGGAGTCCGCAAGCTTCGAGAAGGGCATCCACTCCAACCTGGGCGAGTGGGACTCCGACGGATGGCTGCTCAATGTCAGGAACGGGGTGATTGACCTGAGGACGCAGGCCTTCCGGGAGAGGACTCGGGCTGACATGTGCATGCGGCAGGCCCCGGTCGCCTACGACCCCAGGGCCCGGTGCCCCCTGTGGGAAGCCGCAATGATGAAGTGGATGTGCGGCGACAGGGAGCTTGTCGGTTACCTCCAGGCAGCGCTGGGGGTCACCCTCACCTCCGACACCAGCCTGCAATGCTTCTTCTTCCTGGAGGGCGGCGGGGAGAACGGGAAGGACACGTTCCTCAGCACCGTCCAGAAGGCCGTCCTCGGCGACGACGGGGGCTACTCCAGGGGAGTGAACATCATGACCCTCATGGAGACGAAGTGGGGGCACTCCGAGCACCGCAACGACCTTGCGGCCCTGGCGGGGGCGACCCGCATGGTGACGGCGGCGGAGACTCTGGAAGGGCAACACTGGGACGAGGCGACAATCAAGGACCTGACGGGTGGCATGACCTCCGTCACCTGCCGTGAAATCCACGGGAGGCCGTTCTCGTTCGTCCCCCAGTTCAAGCTATGGGTCATGAGCAACTATGCCCCCGTCATCAAGGGCACGGACTGGGCCATCTGGCGGAGGGTGAAGAGAATCCCCTGGGACTACGACTTCAGCCTGCACCCCGGCGAGAAGGACCCGGACTTCCCGGCGAGGCTGAGGGCGGAGGCACCGGGAATCCTGAACTGGATGCTCGCAGGGGCAAGGCTCTACCTGGAGAACCGCAAGAGCCTCCCCGAGTGCAGGGCAGTGGCTAGGGCCACCGAGCATTACAGGAAGGACATGGATATCGTCGGGAGGTTCGTCCAGGAGTCCCTGGAGTTCAGGCCTGCCGCCACGGCCTTCCAGAAGAACATCTACTCTGCGTACAAAACATGGTGCGGGCAGAACGAGGAGCTGCCCGTCAAGGCACGGCGCTTCTTTGCAGACTTCAGGAGGCGGTTTCCAAGCCTGAAGGAGCAGGGGTCGGGAGGGACAACGCAGTTCGTGGGGGTGGCGGTGCGCTTCGACCCCGACCCTCTGGGGCCGGAGGACGTGGAGTGAGGGCAGGAAGCCAAGCTAGGCTAACCTCATTAACCGCAATAACCCGATTTACTATGTTTTTGCTTTGCTCGAAAATCCAGCTCTCATGAGGGAAATACCTAGGAAATCGGGTTAAAGCGGTTAATGGGGTTAAAGGCGTAGTTAAGACTTCTTAAGTCTATATTAGAATTCACGGTATCACTGGAGACTTGCGCACTCCCCTCCGCTCCACCGCACCGCCTGGGGATGGCAGCGGCGCATCGTGGCTGATATGGAGCCGTGCCCCGCACCGTCAGTCTCGAATTGCGCCCACCAGACGTTCGAGTGCTGCTGCCTGCAAAGGTGCCCGCTGCCCCGTGTGCTCGGGATGGTTGCCTCCCTCGTGCGGGGGCACAGGGCCAGGCGGGGCGTGTCAAGGCTCCTTACTGGGCCTCGCACCCAGCTCCTCGAAGTGCTCGACGAGCAGGTCCACCAGCCGCCTAGTGAGCACGTCTATCTTCTCTAGCCTCGACAGCTTCTCGACCTCGTCCCAGAACTCCAGCAGGTGCTCGTACGGCCTCTCCAGGTCACCGTCGTGCATGCCCTTGCACAGCTTGTTGCGTATGTCGAACACACGCAGGGTCAGCGCCCTCCTCACTGGGTCTGCCGCCGCCCTCCTCCTCTTCGCCATATGGTTCCTCCCGGCCCAAGGGTTTACACATATGTGTCAGGCCGTCGTGGGGTTCACATCTGAAATGGCTTCCCCATACGCCTCCGCACTCTGCCATGTCTCCCGGGGCCTGTCAAGCGGGAACCGTGGCTCAGGGCCAACCCACGCCGGGCTTCACCCAATTCTCCCGGCTCGGGGTGGACACCGCCACGGTGCAGATGGCTGCGAGGGAGGCGGGCGTAGCGCCCAGTCGGAAGTGCCCGGAGCGGCGGCCGCAACGGGAGCTGCTGAGAAGTTCGGGCGGTGGCATGGGAGCTTTGCCGGGCGGCGAGGCGTGCGGAGCCGTTCCCGAAAGCGGTTCCGATGTAGGTGAAGCGCCGATGAAAACAAACTACGTGCCTCATTATCAGGGGCAGGTTCCGACGCCCGGATTCCTGCCCCGAATTCTAAAGCGAGGTGAACACCCGAATGGACGCAATACTCGACGCAGTACAGGACATCGTCGCCGCCGAGCCGGACGCCGTAGAACAACAGGTCACGGTCCAGCCCGATGACGGCGCAACCGAGACCCGGCTAACGGAGGAAATCAGCTCCCTCTGGTCGGAGCACACCCGGCTCAGCGCCGACCGCAAGCTCACCAGCAAGGAACTCCGCCAAGTCCGTGCGAGGCTGGCGGAGCGCCTGCACGAGATGAAGTCTTTGCTTGCCCGCCCAGGCCGTGGCGGCGAATGGCGGGGATGGCTAAGGCAGCACGGAATCCCGAGGTCGAGCGCCGACCGCTTGGTCACCCGTTATTCTGAAACTCTGGGCAGTGGCAACGAGGGAAATGTGCCCAGTGAGGCAATTCCCGAGCCTGCGACGCCGACAGCCGAGAAGCTCGCCGCAACCGTGTGGTCGTCGTCTCTCAGGAAGGTACTGGTCACGGGCGAGTCTGTCTTCCAGTTCCTCGCCAGCATTGCACAAGTCTCTGGCATCCCCCATGAGCAGCGTGCAGAGGGCCTGATGATTTTCAGTCCCGTGCCCGTGCCCGAGGCTGCGGACGAGGCAACTGCCTCCGCCCCGGCAGCCGACCAGGCATCGCAGCCTCCTCAAGGCGGCAATGCAGTTCCAGCGGAGGACTCGGCAGCCGACCGAACTTCTCAAACTTCCGATGAAGCCCCTGCCGCTATCGAGGTGCCAGCGGCGGAGGCCGCCGCAACGCCGGTGGCAGCCGGGCAGGCTGCTGCCGTTGCCGACGCTGGTAGCAGCGCTGTGGCGTAGCCCACGAACGAAGGGGATGGAAAGATGGCAATCAGAAAACCGAAGCCCAAGGAGCCAGAGGAATCCGCCGTGGACCTTGCCGTGGCGGCCCTGGACGGCAACGAGCATCCCTTGGACATGGACATGAGGGACATCGACCCCGACCCAACGAGCCTCGACCTAGACGGCAGCCAGCGGACTGGGGCGTATCGAAAACCCCACCGCCGTGACCCCGGACGTTGCGCCTGCGGGCGACTGCTGCCTCGGTCTTAGTTCTCCTGATGCTCTGGTGCGGCAGGGTGGTTTGCAGGCTCCTGCGAGTCTTTGGACCAGGCTGGCGGGGCATTTACGAGCTGGGGGCCGTGTCGGTGTCAAGCTGCAAGCCTCAGTAACTCAAGCAGGCTTTCCTTAGCCTTGTTGAGCTTCACTGTGATTGCCGTCGTCATCTTGGCTTCCTCCGTCCGCCGGTTGAAGGCGCAGGGCAGCCTTTTGCGGCGTGAGCTTGAGTCTCCGCATTCCGTATTCGGCATACTCACGCTTCACCTGGCGAAAGACCCCACGCACCCAGGGATACCGTTTCAGGAACGTGCTTACGGTGCTAGGTCCTCCTTCGTTGGAAATGAAATACCGAACCGCTTGCGTAAGGCCAATCTTGGGCAGGCCGCTGACTGCGTCCTCCATCGCTGCCCGGAAGTGCCGCTTCGAGACCCGGTCGCCGCTCCAGTCGTCCAGCCTGACCCGATTGTCCGGCTCGGCGAGTGGCGCTCCGGCCTGGCGGAGCCGTATCATCTCCCGCTTCCACGGCATTCCGTGATTGCCGGTAGTGGCCGCATGCGCCATCTCATGCAAGAGAATGCTTACTGCTCGCTCGTCGGGCTGGCCAGCGGCAACCTTGATGAGCTTCTTCCTCGGGTTGCAGGAACCGCTCTCGCCGAGCCACGTGCAGCGGCCTACACGGATGGAATATGAGGGCAACCTATCGCCGAAGTAGCGCCTATTGAACTCCTGGAAGAGCTTGCGAAGCTGTTTCCCGTTCACCTCTGGCTTCCTCCTATTGCCGAAATATCCTGCGCCAAAGAAAGCTGACATCCCATCTTGAGGGTTCGTTCTTGGCAGCCGTGCTGCGGGTATGGATTTCGGAGGAGCGGGTGGTCACAGGGTTGCGGCTAACTGTCGTTTGAGGCGTTCCACAGATTCCCTGTGCCCGTGCTTCCATTCCTGGAACGCTTGCCAAAACCTGAGGACCTCCGCCCGGCGGAACGGGCGAAACACAATCACGAGAGGATTAAAATTCCGCTCCCCACGAAATGTGCGAAAAACGTGTCGGACCAAGGACCATCTTGGCCACTTCTTCCGCTCCGACCAGTTTAGGACCCCGGCACGGTGCCGGACCAGCGGCAATACCTCGGCTAGCATGTAGTCGTGCCAAATTGGGCTTTCGGAAAGCACCACGAGCACGTCTTTGCCGTGTGGGAGCCAGAGGTGCCGCTGACGGGCAGCATTCGTGCGTGGTTCAGTTCAAGGGAGTCCGAGTTTGAGTTTGACCTCGGATTGTGCTATCTGCGCTACGACCGACAGGGCCACTCCCGACAAACCTGCAATCCGCTTTTTTGTTCTCTGCCAAATTTCCTGGCTTCTTATGTTGTCGATTAGTTCGTGGCCATTCCAGGTGAGCCCCTTGATGGACGGGACCGGGAACGACTCCTCGATTTGTCCGTCCAGATAACCAGCCTCGACCAAAAGCAGAACATGGTAAGCAACTTCTTCGGTTGAGTGGTTCTGAATCCCCAGCTCCTCTGCTGAGTTGAAGTAGTTAAAATAGACTCCGTCGCATTTAGGGTTTTCGCTAACTGCCAAAAGGACTTCTCGAATTAGGTCCATGTCACGTTTCATGGCTGGACTCCCAATGTTGACAGAAGATTCTTGAAATGGGACGATTGCAACACAGATAGAGAATCCCGCCTTGGGCGGGATTCCACTCGTCAGCACCGCCCTGGTGTAAGCACGATTCCGTGCCGTGCTTGCTGTCGTTCAGCGTCCCGCAAAGCTTCTGACAGACTAACATTTGTGCTTCACGCCCGACATGGGAGGGATTCTCAATGAAGAGCATAGCGACCTTGGTGCCTGCCTCCTGTCGAGTGCCCGGAAGACTGCAAGACACCACCGGAATCCGGGTAATAGGCGAGGAGCGCATCGAGGGAAACACGGCGCTGGCTAAGCCAACCGGGTATAGGCGATGGACCCCAGCATCGCTCCGAGGCTGTCGATTTGGACCTGGGCAAGCCACGCCTGCCAGCCCATGCGGATGGCTCGCTTCCTGACCCTGGCCGATTCCTCGTCGGAAAGCCCGTCCGGCATGGTCGGATGGACAGCCGCCTTCACCTGGACGAGCGCCACCTCCGTTCCCTTGATGGCCTCGATGCCTGTGGGAACCGGGGACCGCTTGTTCCGCAGGCACAGATAGCCCTTGGACGTGAGGTCGGACATCACATGCCGCTCTCCGCTCAATCCCACCTCTTCCGGCGTCATACCTGTCCCCTTTTCCTGAGCGCACCGGGCGCATTCCGCAGGGCGATAGACACCCACCCGCCTTTGCGCTTCCACTTTCACGCTGTTCAGTGGCGAGCGGGCCTGCTGACGGGAATATACCGCTGGGCCGGACGGGCGGCAACCGAAAAGCGAAGGCGGCCGGAGAGTCGTGCCATTCACGGCATGGAGCAATTTCCGATGTCAGGATGGAGTAGGTTCCGGCAGGCGTGACCGCCAGCCGTGAACGACGCACACGGGGCTGACCTCATCTGGTGGGATACACTTCGAGTTTTAGCTGGTTCTTCGGGTGAAGGGACGAAATTTCAACCCGTGACAGTGGAAAGGCCTCCACCATTTTGTTGAATTCGATGGTTACAAAGAATTGGTTACAATCAAGAACCACGGCGTTGACCCATTCGTGACTCACTGGACCCATTGTGTGTATATGCTCAATTCGCATGTGCTGCACGAAAACTGGTTTTCCTTTCCACTTCAAGATTTCGTTTGCCTTGCTATTTCGTGAAGCGATGAGAGTGGCGTACTGTTCCTCGGAGGCCTCTCTGGTCTCCGGCCCGTTTCGGACGTAAGCTTTGCCTGCAAAGTGGGGTCGGAGAGGGCTGCCCGGAACGAGGACAGCCAAGAACTGCTTGCCTTGCTCTGAAATCACTTTGGGCAGGACGAAAATCGGCGGGTATGCTGCGCCAATGACCTCGTTATACGTCTTCTGAATCGTTTCTAGGTTGGCGGTTCCCTCAATCGTGCCGTCGTTCTTCACTCCGATAAACAGGATGCCGGGATAGCCCTCTAGGACAGAATTGGCAAAGGCGACCGTCGTATTTAGCCAGCCCTTCGTATCCCTTGAGGTCTTCCGTTCGACGAAGTTGTCCTCAAAATTACGCAGACGGGCAATGATGTCTTCATCTTTGATATCAACCATGGTCTGCAATCTCGGCTACCAGAGAGTCGCTGGCTGCAAGGCACTCAGGTCGGCAAGTCGATTAGGGTGAAGTGCCTGAAAGTTTTTCTGCGGAATTTTGATGTACTTCCAAGTTTCCTTCGTAAGCTGGGAAGCGGTCTCACACCACCCGACAGCGGCGGCATCCTTCCGCAGAACGTCGCTGGTTTCCTGCCCCTTCGTTTCAAGTAGCCAGTGGACCCCGGCCTTGTCCACGGCCACGAAATCCGGGTAGTAGGACCTCAGGTTCATCGCCGAGTCAGTGTACTCGATGCAAAACCCGAAGACCTGCGGGAGCTTCGAGAAGGCGGTCACATCGGGGGCGTTGTCAAGGAACTTCGCAAACTCCCGCTCGAAATCGTTGTCGCAGGGCACGAGGTTGAGCACGCACTTGTGGCCTTCCCACACCGGGCGTGACCACGGGAACGGCTGACACCCGGAGAGCATTCGGGCTGGCTCCAACAACTGCGGGGTTTGTTCCTCGATGGTCAATTCAAGCAGCGCCTTCTTGAAGACATCGACACAAACGTAGTAAGCCACCGTAGTGCCCATTGCCTTGACAATCACTAGGTCGTTCAAGTCAACAACGTGGCCGAACGCCTTTCGCTCAAAGAACTCCTTCACCCTGGGCGCTAGGGCGGCGAACTGCGCTGGCAGCTTCACTGCCTCTGCGATGCGGCGGGCGTAGTAGCCGATGACCTCCTGTGCGGTCTGCGGTTCGGGGATGGTGTAGTCCCGCTCCACTTCCTTCTTGAGCGTGATGATGTCGTACCCTTCGTAGCGGAACGTCTTGGTAGTGGGGTCGTCCTCGCTCATAGGAAGGACTATGCATTTCAGCGCCATCACGTCGAGGGCTGCAATCTCTTCCGCCAGCGACTTCTTGCGGACGAGGGACGGCGTGAGCACCGGCAGGCCGATGTCAAATTCCTTTCGCTCCTCCAGCGGCATGATGGTGACAATCCGCAGCTTGTCCTTGCCCAGTTCGAAGGTATCGAGGGTTAGCTCTTCGAGCTTCTCAAGGTCATCGACAAATTCCAGAAAAGTGTTGTTGCCGATGATGTCCACACGCTCCGTGTAGCTTACGGGCAGTTCACGGAACATCAGGCGGAGTCCACGCCCGATTGTTTGCTCGGGAAGGATGTTCGCCTTGGAAGTGTAGGGCCGCAGCCCGACCACCACGGTCACGTTCTGGACATCCCAGCCCTCCCGGAGCATGAGGACGCTGACGATTGCGTTGATGGGGCTGTCCTCCAGGTCCACTTCACGGACCGCCTTCCGGGCTTCGTCCAAGTCCTTCTTGCTGACCTCACCGGTCTTGTCGGTGTGGATAACCTGCGTCTTCTTGTCGCCAAACTCCTCAGGGTATTTCGTCCGCAGCCAGTCAGCCACGTCGTCGGCATCGTCCGTGTCGTTCATCATGACGAACAGGACCGGCTTCTTCCGCAGAGGACGCAGTTGGTCCCGATACTCCCGCCATCGCTCCACGCCTGCGGTCAGGAAGGGCTTGTAGCGGACGCTCGCATGCTCCGATTTCGCCTCGGTGATTTTGGCGATGCCCTTCATGGGGCGTTTCACGATGCCGTCTATGATGGCCTGCTTGAGCGGGTAATCTACTATCGTCCACGGGAAGATGGCTCCCTTCTCGAACCGGGGCGTGGCGGAGAAATCAAGCTGGGCGGTCAGTGAGGTCTTTGCGTGGAGCCTCCGAATGACCTTGTTCCACTCGTTGTCTTCCTCGTGGGTGTGGTGGGCTTCGTCGTTTACGACCAGCAGCTTCCCGGCCCGAAGCGAGATGCGGTCACCGAAGTCTGTCAACTCCAGTTTCTGGGTTGGAGGCTTCGGACCGAGCATCGCACTCATTTCCTCCGGCTCGTCCTTCAAGGACCGGTCCGCCCGCTCATAGAACTGCTGAATATTCGTGAGGAAAAGCGCCCCTTCTGCGTGAGCCTTTTCGCCCTCGCCCCGCATGACGCAATCGAAGTCCCAGAAGATTCCGAGTTCCTTGGGTATGACCGGGTCCGACCGGAAGATTCGACCGCCTGCGAAATCTATCTTCAGGCGCTCAAACACAATGACATTGGGAGCCAGTACGAGGAATGTCTTGGCGTAGTCCCCGGCGATTTCGTCCGACTCTCGGGCGGCGTTTAGGAATTGCCATGCGACCGCCAAGGTCATCACTTTGGTCTTTCCGCTTCCCGTAGCCATCTTGACGCAGTACCGGGCGAAGTCATCGTTGGGGGGCAAGCGCAGGCTTCGGAGGTCTTGGGCGTACCGCTCCAGGAGAGCCTTCCTTGTTCGGACCTTTTCAAATTCCCACACAAAAATCAAGGTCTCGACCGCCTCCTGCTGGGAGAGATGGTACTTGAAGGGCAGGCGAGAAGGCGACTGGTGGTCGGTGTAGAACCAGTGGTTCAGAAGGATGCGAGTTGTGTCGGTGATGCCTTTGTAGCCGCCCGCTCGCCATGCCTTCACCGCTTCTCGGAGGGCAGGAACGCAGGGTCCTGTGCGTAAGCGGGAGGTGATATCAAGCAGTTCGGCTTGCGTTGGCGCTGCGGTTTGTCTTTTGTTGCGAGCCATGTGTTGCCGGGTGACCAGCCCGATGAGTTGTTATTTGACCGTCACTTCAACCGTCTTGGTTGTGTCGTTCCCGAGGATGTCTATCACTTTAACCACAATTGTGTATTTCCCCGGTTCTCGGTAGCCGTACTTCGTTCCTAACTCGATTTTGGGTTCTTGCCGTGTCCGGTAGGTCTGCCACTGGTTGTGAAACGTATCATTCCGGTAGTCCCAATCCACTGCCCAGTAGTCGATAAGCTGACTCCAGTGCTTGATTGCCTTCCGCACTTCCTCGGGAATGTCGTCAGTGGGGATGACGAACTCAGTTATTTCGAGCGCCACTTCACGCCCCTTCTGTTTCTTCTCGACAGATAGCGCACCAAGCTCGAAGAACTTCACGTCGCCTTGTTCTACAGCTTTCTTGTCGAGGACCTCACGGGGGATTCTCTTGAATGAAACATCCACCCTCGATTCAGCCGCCACATTCTTGGCCAGTTCGTTCAACTCGAAGGCGAATTCCCAACCCAGTATGTCCACACCGGCCTTGGAAGGGGCATCCTTGCCACTGCCCACGGCTTTCCACGTATCCTTGGCGATGGCCTTCACGTCGGAAAGAGTGACCGGGGCATCGACTGCCCCGACATGCACCGCTCGCCCCGCCTTTGACCCGTGGAGCCACGAGCGTCCCGTGATAGCCGATGCGTGGTAGAGGTCAAGCACGAACTTCCTGTAGGCTGCCTCTCGTTGTCGCTGCTCTTCAAGCTGGTCTTCTGCGCTGGCAGGAAACTCAGCCTTCTGCCACGCCTGGCGTTCGTATTTCCCGAGGTTCTGGACGATGAAGGGCTTGACGCCCGGAATGCCGAGGAGCCGTTTGCGGGTGGTGTGGATGGCGAATCGGCTTAGGTCACAAGCAATCCACCGGCGATGGAGTTTTTCGGCGACCGCCGCCGCTGTGCCACTACCGACAAAGCAATCGAGCACCGTATCGCCAGGATTAGAAGACCCCTCGAATATGCGCTTCAGCAGACCTTCCGATTTCTGTGTGTCGTAGGGAAGCTTTTCTTCGCCCCACGACACGACGTATTGAACGGCTTTGTCAAGCCACAGCGTCTGGGTAGGCATGCCATCAGCTTCGTCCAGATATGATTTCAGACGTGCAACGCCGTTCTTGGTATAAAAGATTCGGTCCTCATTGTGAAGACGCTGCATCGTCTCCCGAGGCAGTCGCCACAGCTTCTTGTGTCCGTGCCATTCATATGTGTAACCACCACCCTGCAAGCCGAATGCAGACAGGTCACCCGACTTAAATCGTCTTCCGTTGGCCTCCTTGTATCGGTAGTACTGGTCCACGTACAGTTGGTCATAATCCATCCTCGGATTATTCCAGGTCCACGAACTGCCTTTCGTATAGAAGAGAATGGTCTGATGATTAGAACCGTAGCGACGGGAATCACTGTGGGCGCTCGTGCTCTTCCACGCAATTTCATTCCTAAAGGCATCGGGGCCAAAGACTTCGTCGAGAACTGCCCTGCCGTAATGGTCAGCATGCTCGTCTAGGTGTACGTAAATGCTCCCGCTGTCCGCAAGCAAGTCGTGAAGCAGGACTATCGTCTCGAAAAACCACTGCAAATACGAATCGAGTCCATGTCCCCAAGTGTCACGGTACGCTTTTTGTTCCAGGATTGAAGGTTGCTTCGTGAAGGATGTCCCTTCATCTTCATCAGCGTCTGGGTGGGGAGGAATTTTCGCAGTGAAGGAAAAATCCGCTCCCGTGTCGAATGGAGGGTCGATATAAATCAGGTTCACTTTGCCAGCGAATTCCGGCAGGAGCGAGGGCAGAACGTATTTCTTGTCGCCCCAGATGAGCCGGTTTCGCCATTCGGTCTCACGGCCAGAGGAGAAAAGCTCCAGGTTCCGCTGGCGGTCCTGCGTACTCTCGTTGACCGTCTCGATGGTCTGAAACGGCAGGGCAATGCGCACCGGCCCCTGCTTCTTCCCGTCCTTGTACTTCCCGTCCCAGATGAGTTCGGTCATAGAGATGGTGAATGCTAGGTACTAGAGCGACCACCAAGAGGCATGTTCTGAGTCTCGAAGGTTCAGTCCAGTCGCCTAACTGAGAGCAGATTCTACAGGAATCCAGCCGTATAGGTTAGGGAAAAATCTATATCAGCAAAAGAATACTGGGGCTTCCACACGCCGACTCAGCAAGCCAGTATAATCTAACGCATGATAAAGCCCCAGCCGGGAACCTACGCCCTCGTCCTCGAATCGACCAAAGCTGCGCCCATCCGTGTCGGCAAGCTCGGCAGCTTGCAACTTCAGCCCGGATTCTACGTGTGCGTGGGCAGCGCCCACGGTCCCGGTGGTCTCCGGGCACGCCTGGCACATCACCTGGAACCGACCGGTCGGCCGCACTGGCACGTTGACTACATGCGGGCGTACACGAAGCCCCAAGAGGTCTGGTTCTGCTGCGACCGCATCCGGTGGGACTGCCGGTGGGCATGCTGCCTCGGCATGCAGCGTGGTGTGTCCGTCCCCCTGGCTGGGTTCGGGTCGTCGGACTGCGATTGCGAAACTCACTTGTACTTTTTCGGGAGCCGACCGTCGATGGGTGCCTTCGCCCGGAGGTTGAGGACCGTTGAGCGCACGCATCCTCCCGTGCGGCTCTACGCGCTGAAGCCCTGAAGATGGGAAACCGGTCCACGTGGCTTTTGATTGTTTCCCGAAAGCATACGCTCATTTTTCGTGTTTGGGATTCATTCGCTCGTGGGGTCAATATAGGGTTCCTCCTGAGTGTGCGTGACCGGCGGGATAACGCCCATGCCCACGGGTCGGACGGTTGTTTGGGTGGTGGGCGTGATTCCAAAATACAGCATTGGGATTTTTGGTAATTCCACTCCGTCAAGGCCCCGTGTCATTGCCACATAAAACAGGCGAGCTTCAGCTTTGAACTGCTCCTCGTTCTTGATTCTCAGTCCCTGAGAGCCGATTTCAACGCACCTATCGAATGCAGAAGCAAAATCGTCAGCGACAAGAACAGTCGGCCACTCTCTCCCCTTTGCCTTGTGGGCAGTCGATAGCACAATTCGGGCTTCTTCTTCCGTTTCCGTAGTCTGCTTCAACCATTCTAATAACTGCTCCTCCCCGTTGACCTCGACGAGCTTTACAAACGTGCGCAGTTGCTGGTCGCCTTCCTGCTCGACATACAGAACGAGTTCTTTCCAACTGCTGAACCCAAAAAACTCGGGGGAGATGGCTGCAACGCCCTTCTTCAGTCGGCGTACATCATCGAGCAATCTTTCAAGCTCCGATGTGCCGCCGACTATATGGCATGGACCATACCCGATTCCGAATGGGAGCCAAGAGAATAGCCCGGCGTTTGTTCGGCACAGGATTGCGACCGGCTCAACAGGACCGATGTGGGAGACTTTAGTGTCATGTCCCGTTAGTTCCTTCGGCGCACCGAGCTTCCTCAGCACCTTTGTGGCACCTGAGGCGATTCCCTCTCCGAACCGGAACGACTTGGTCAGGTACGACACGTCCTCAGTATGCATCTTTTCCATGGCGTTTATCGCCCCACGCCACTCATAGATTTGTTGGTACGGGTCGCCCACATAGACGACCTGACAAGTTTGGCACTTAAGTACCGACAATACTGCTGCGTTCGTGTCCTGCGCCTCGTCCAGCAAAATGAAGTCATTTGATATCGTTGGACATCGAAGCGACCAAAGCTTCAGATACCCGTCGTGCCCCAGCATTGCCTTCGTGTGGGGGTCTATCATGCCCTGCCACAGCCTTCGAACATAAACGAGAGTCATTTCGCAGAACTCGTCAAAATCGGAATCCGCCAACCATTCCAAGCGACCCGTTCTCAGTATATGTGTCCGCTCAGGCTTCTCGTCGATACTCAACATAAACTGCTTGCAGCTTCTGCCGATGAGATTGGCGAACGAAACCCTAGATACCGTGAATTGTGGCAAGCGTATGGGGTCCTCTTTCAAATCCAGAAAATCCGCAATTGCGGGACCATTCATACTGTGTCTTAGCTTTTCGTTCGAGTAGTCGCCGTGGGACCTTACGGTTCTCCATGCCAAACTGTGGGTAGTTCGGCATTCTACATTCTTCGGGAACTTAGATTTTGCCTTCCCGACGATGGATGTATTGAAGGCAATATACAGGCCTTTCCTCGCCCCGGAATTCCTTCCCAACATTTCTAGCGTGCTAGTTTTGCCTGTTCCAGCATAGGCCTCGATGCGGAAGGTTCGACCCTCCTGAAAGAGCTTCATTGCTTGTTCTTGTTCCTTCGTTGGAATCATGCAGTTCTCCGTCGGTTCAGAGTTAACGCCCTGTACCTTCTAAAAGCTAACTCCTGCCCAATGATGGCCCTTTGGCAGCGAACTCAGGAGCGGCTCGAAGCCCTGGAGCTTTGGCTCTCCCGCTCTAGACATTCAACGGGGCCTGCCCTTGAACGGGTCTTATCTGGCCAGACTTCAGCGTTGGCAGGTAGAGGACATTCGGAGAAACCCAACGCTTGATGCTGTGGTCGAGCATGGGACTGGGAATCTTCCATTCTTTGCGGTCCGAAAGATTCGTGGCTTTGAACTGCTCCACCACTTTCTGGATTCTCTTGTCACAAGTCACCAGAAACGTGTCCTCCGGGCGACCAATGTAAGCCAGTTCGCATGCCATTGCAATTATGAGGATGTCGAACGTGCTCAGGTGGTCCCGCTCGTGCTCGGAAGCCACGTGATGCTCAATGGGGATGATTTCGTCGGCCCCAATCACGTGGTAGCGATTCAGGTCGTAGGAATAGAGCGTCCTTCCCCAGTGGACATCGTCCCTGAAATGCTTCAGTGCGTTCTCGTATTGTGCTCCGTCCAACGCCCCGTCTTTGAAATGCCTTCGAGCCAAGGCATTGAATACCTCCACAACGCAAAAGTTGGGAATATAAAGCGCAGCCTGTTTGTGGACCCGTTTCTGGTCAACGATGAATCGGGCGGCCTTCTCCACCTTTGCGTTCCGGGGAACGTAAAGCTCGACGGCGGCACTGGCATCGAACAGGTAGGTCATCATGTAGCACCTTCAGGCAGTCCTTACCGCCCGAGTGGGGCAGATTCTCATGTGCGCCGGTGAAACTTTCCTGCGGGGCAGATTCTAGCAGATGCGTCGCCGCAAAGGGAATCAACGCTAGGGAATAACACGTCCCGTGGTTGCTGACCCAACGGTTAAGGAGTATCATGTGCGCCATGTTGGTGAAATCGCATCGCTTCGTTAAGCGGGATACGGAGGGGGCCAATGGGCGAATTCCTGCGAATCGAGAAGGCACGGCAGGAAAGGTTCAAGGCAAGTTCTGGGTATTTTTCCGACGCGGCTCGGGCCGACGGCATTTACAAAGGCAAGGCACGCCCATTTTGCTTGCCCCTCGAACACGCCGAGGAGAATCTCTTCCCTGGAATCCGGGAGAGCGCCCCCGCCTACTTCTCGGCTCAATGGATTAAATGGCATGACGGACAGGACAGCAAGCCGAGCAACCATCTCTGCGACTCACAGGTGTGCTGCGTGAACTTCCTATTCCCGTTTGCAAGCCAGCCCGCCGCGCTGGCCGAATTGCTGAGGCCCATATTCCCTTGCATCCGCAAGATGCTTCCGATACCCGACCCGGAAGAACGGTACGTCGTTTTCGAGTGGATTGGCCAGGCGAATTATTTGGACGAGAGAATCCGCCCTGGCGGAAGGCGCACACGCGGGGCGAATTTCACCAGTGCGGATGCGGCAGTGATGTTCGAGGAAACAGACGGAACTCGTAAATCCGTTCTGATTGAGTGGAAGTACACCGAGTCGTATGGCGGTGCACCGCTGAAAATAGCCAAGAGCGGCACGGACCGCACTGCCATCTACAGGCGTCTCTTCGACCGCGATGACTGCCCAATGCGCAAAGACCTGTTGCCTAAGTTGGACCCCTCTGGCGAACCCGACTTCGGCTCGCTTTTCTACGAGCCGTTCTACCAGTTCATGCGCCAGCAGTTCCTCGCCCACGAAATGGAACGTGCTCATGAGTTGGGGGCGGACAAGGTGAGCGTGCTTCATGTCGCCCCTGCCTGCAACTCCGATTTCCAGAAGGTGACCTCCGCTGAACTCCAGCCCGTGGGAAAGACTGCCACGGGAGTTTGGAAAAGACTGGTGACGCCCGGCGACAGGTTCGTAAGCGTCGGCACGGAGCAGCTTTTCGGTGGGCTTTCCGAGGAACGGCTCCCCGAGATGCGGGAATGGCTGGGATACATCAATGCCCGATACCCGTGGGTTCAGGCGAAGGCAGCGGCTGCATAGCGAACCCAGAACTACCTCTGGTCTAATACGCGACGGGTGGCCTCACCAAGGGCGCACGGCAAAATGACCGCCGGTTCGCGGCAAATCCTCCCTTCAAGCCCCAGCCCATCCCACGAACATGGGGATGACCGCAAACGCACCAAGCGTCAGAAAGTAAGCGGTTCCTGAGACAGGGTCACGACTTTCAAGGTATCCGCGAATTGTCATGCCCCGAACCCACAGCACGAACGTGAACTCGACCAGGAGCATGAGGCCAAGCGCGGTGCATCCCATGGCCAGCCGTCTCGGCCAAAGTGGCGGAATGCCGAAATGCCGGACCACCCACCGGGCCGCGAGGACGGAGACGCCAAACATGACGGGTGCTTCCATCAGTTCAGCCGTCCTCACGCCCAATCTCGGGACTACCCAGAGGGTGCGGATGGTGCCGAGCACGAATCCGGCAGCAAACACGAGGACAAAATAGAGCACGCCAGCCTTGAGAGTTTCCATCACGGTTGAACCAGCCAACGCCAGAGCACAATAAGTTCATTCACCACAAACAGGGTGCCAAATATCAGTTTGTTGTTCCGGGCCAGCCAGTCGGGCAGGTAAATGTCGAAGTTGGCTGCCCGGACCGAGGTGAAACGAGCCGCCCAATCCGTCAGCGGACACCGGCCCCGGTTCGCGGCGAGCACCCCACATTCGCAGACAATGAATGCCGTCAAGATGAGCGCCCAACGGAAGTGCCGAGTGAAGGCCGCAACGGGCAGCGCCAGAATACAGCCCGCCATCACTGCCCATACGGCACTGTGCAAGAGCTTGATGGCCGCCAGAAGGTAATCGGGTTGAAGAAACCGTCGATGGAAAAGAGCGAGCATGACCCCTTGAACTGAATTCCTGATTGCGTTGCTAACCAATTCAGGCCGACCATTCTTGTTTTGTTGCGTCAGCCACCACTACCTCTTCGGAGCGGGCTGGACCTTGTGGAACTGCGCTTCTTCGGGGGATTGAGCGTGGAAGAAACCGCGCACGCCATCCCTCAGAATCTCGACCACTGAGCCGGTCTCTGCCACGGCTGCTCCTTTTTCCCGACCGCAGAGCCACACCCAGTGCAGATGTAGTCGAAGATTTCCTTGTCGAGCAGCACCAGGAGAAGGCGCTTTCGCACTGGCATGGCGCGTTTGCAGGCCGGGCAGAAGAGCTGGCTCGCCTCAAAGTCTTCAAAGTCCTTTTGTTGCTCCGGCGGCGTCATCGGAATCGGGACCCCTCAAGCTTACCTTGCATCTCGCACCATCATTTTGCCCAAGTTTTGGCCCGGCAGCAACGCCGGAAACGCCCGGACGACACCTGTGTGCGCCTGACTGTACCGGGCGTGACCGCTGGCGAACTCCATCCGCCGCAGGACGATTGCGGTTCCGGCCACACCTTAGACGACAGGCTCAAAATCCCCCAGGAAATCTGATTCCCGAATGTATGTTGCTAATGGGACCCGCTGACTCTTCGGCCAGTCCCTCCCGAGGCCATCGAGCCGGCCGCAAGATGCAAGGTTGCGCTCATTGACCCGACCCAATCCTGAACACGAAGGAGCCGCCCGGATGCCACGAGCCGCAATCTACGCCAGGGTGAGCACGCCAGAGCAATGCCTCGACAACCAGCTTTACGACCTGCGGGAGATGGCGTCACGCCGTGGTTACGAGATTGTCCACGAGTACACCGACGTCGGGTCCGGCTCCAAGGCGAGGCGTGCGGGCCTCGATGCGCTGCTCGGCGATGCCCACCGCCGCAGGTTCGACATCGTCCTGGTCGCCGCCTTCGACAGGGTCGCCCGGTCGGTCAAGCATTTCCTGGCGGTCGTGGACGAGCTTAGCGACCTCGGAATCGAGTTCGTCTCCGCCCGTGAGAACATCGACACCTCGGGGGCCATGGGGCGCATGTTCATCGTCATGGTTAGCAGCATCGCCGAGCTGGAGCGGAGCCTAATCGTCGAGCGCATCAAGGCCGGGATGCGCCGTCGTCGGCTGGAAGGATATCGACTTGGCCGGGCACCGCTCGACGTGGACCGTGACGCCATTGTCCGTGAGCGCCTCTCGGGCAGCAGCCTCACTGCGACTGCGAAGAAGCACGGCGTTTCCAGGGCCTCGGTCGTCCGCTTCGTTCATGAGGCGCAGCGGGGGCCTGCGCTAGCCGGGCAGCTTCAGCACGTGCCAGCCAGCGCTGCCGTGGGGCTGGCAGCCTGAGGAGGATGTGCATGGAGGCCGTTTACAAGCCGGGAATCGTATTCAGGTTCCGGCGCTCGAAGAACACCGCAGGGCGGCAGCCGAGCAGGGCGTTGGCAGAGGCGCTGCGGCACCTCGCCGAGTCCGAGGAGATGCAGCCGCTCATAGACGATGCCCTTGCCCGGCGCAGGGACGTAGTGGTCGAGGTCTTCCACTCCAGCGACGGGCACCCGCTGCTGATTCACACAACGACCGCACCCAAGCGTGAGGCCCATGGAGGGACCGGTGCCGGAGCCGGAACAATGCCGCCTCTTTGAGTTCAACCAGGGCGACGCCAGCTTTCTCAGGAAGGTCGGGATAAGGCCCTGCGTGATTCGCTACCGCCGCCCCCGGCCGCTCCTGCCGTCGTTTCCTGTAATAGCACCTGCCCGCCTCACCGGGAAGGACATCGAGTGGCTCAGGGAATGCGGCGTGGCGTGGGAACAAAAGCCAGCGGTCCAGCTATCCCTGGATTTCTGCGGCTGCCGAGAGAATGAGCAACACCCCAAGGCACCAGCAACCAAAGCACAGGAGGAATCAGCATGAAGCTTGAACACAAGACCCTAGTAACGTCCGACGGCAAGAAGATTATCACCAGCACTTGGCGCACCGACGGCGGCAAGACGACCTCCCAGACCATCAAGTCCACAGACCTGAAGAGCGGCAAGGTGACGGTGACCAACGTGAGCGGCGGCAAGCTGCTGCCGTAGGCCGCAAGAAAGGACAACATGAGCCACGAGCATTTCTGCTACGTCGCCGGCCATTACTGGCGGTGCGAGGGGACGGCCCTGCGTGGCGGCGACACGGAGCCCTCCGTTTGCGTGTGTGTCTGCGGCCTCCCGCTGGAGGGATTCGACCATAGCGGGTGCCACGACAACGTAGAGCTGCTCGCCTGCCCCGAGCACCGGGAGGAAGGGCGGCGGAGGAAGGAAGAGGCAAGGAAGGAACACGAGCGCCGAGCCGCCGAGTTCGGCTTCGATGAGAAGTGGGCGAGGATGAAGGCGCTGCCGGACGGGCCGGAGAAGCACGCAATCGCCAAGGAAATCGTGGAGTGGCTTTTCCGATAGCTTGGCAGCCGTGGGCGGCAGCCTGATGGGAGCGGATGATGGAAGCCGGGAATCCGAGCGACGAGGAACTGTGGGAAGCGTGCAGGAAGCTCCCGACCGACTGGGAGCCGCACGGAAAGCGCAGATGGCACGGGCGGCGTGAGGACCGCCCCGACTGCGACACATGCCGCTGGTTCGTGGAGCTATTCCGCACATCGCCGGACTGGGGGGCCTGCGCCAACCCGGAGTCCGCACGGGCAGGATTGCTCACCTTCCGGGAGCAGGGATGCTGGCAGCACGAGCCGGAGAGGGAACGCTGCCGCCCGGCGGCCCGCACCGCACGCTGCGGCTTCATGCGTGTATTCGAGGCGTTCCTGCGTGAGCAGGCGGCCGACTTCATCAAGGCGGAAGTCCGCCGGGCGAACGACCCGTCGCCCAGCGAGGAGTCTCCTTCTCCCGCACCGGAGGACATTCGGGAGACCTCGCTCTTCTTCGTGGTTCGCCGCCTTTTGAAGCACGCCGATGAGGACTTCAGCCGCCCGGCGTTCGCCAGGATGGTTGCAAATGCACGGAGGGACGTTAGGCGGTATTGGGAATTCGCACGCTGCCACTGGTCACAGTCGCTCGGAATCGACATATCCGAAATCGACATCCCCCAAGACGCTTCGGAGCTTGAGCAGGAATTCTGGAGGCGTGTTGACGCCGCCATCGGCGAAGCCCTGAGAGAGCGGGGGTCGAGACCAGCGAAGAAGCGGGACAAGAGGGCTGGCTAGCCAGCAAGGACCCTTACCATGCGCATCGTTCTCATCAGCGACACCCACGGCCTTCATCGCCAACTGAATGTGCCCGATGGCGACATGCTCATCCATGCGGGCGACTTCACGCTCAATTCCAAGCCGCCCTCCATCGTCTCAGACTTCAACGGCTGGCTCGGGTCGCTGCCGCACAGGCACAAGGTCGTGGTACCTGGTAATCATGAGTTCCTGCTGGAAGAGCCACGCAATCGGGGCGCAATCACGAACGCAATCCTGCTCGTGGACTCGGGCGTGGAGGTCGAGGGCATTCGCATCTGGGGGTCTCCGGTCACGCCGCTCTATGGCGGAGCCTTTGGAATGTCGAGGCCGGAAGACCGGAATAAACTCTGGGCATCCATTCCTGAAGGTCTGGACATCTTGGTTACGCACACCCCACCCTTTGCGATTCTTGACCACAGCCTCCCCTCAGGGCCACGGGAAGGCTGCCCCTATCTTTTTGCAGAGGTCTTCCGAGCCAGGCCGAGGCTCCATGTGTTCGGCCATATCCACGCCGGATACGGCACGCTACGGACAGACCACACCCTCTTCGTGAATGCCTCCCTCGTGGGCGAGGATGGCAGCCTGGGCAGGAAGCCGCTCGTGGCTGACTTCCAAATCCGCTAGACATTGCCGTCTCTTTCCACGCCTGCATGGAATCCCTGCGGGAGGATTCCGCCGCTGACCTGCCTCCAGCGCATGAAAGGACGCTGCTGATGACCAGGGACGAAATCATCGAGAGGGCCTTGCGGGAGGCGGGCGTCTTCCCTCCCTCGGCGCTTGACCGCCGTTATGCCGACAGGACCGAACTGACCAGGGCGGAACTCATCGTGAGGAGCCTCGAAGAGATGGGCCTGCTCTCGCTTTCCGAGCAGGACCCCCTGCTCGTCGAGAAGATTAGGCGCATCCCTATCGTCGTCGCCGGGCTTCAGCTCAGGCTGCCCGACGCCGATATCACGGTCTGCGGTGCCTTCAGCGCCCTCAATGTTGGCTGCTGCAACGCATGCCACACCGACCCGCTGCACGGGATGAGGCTCGCCGAGCTGCCCTGCTGCGCCTGGGCCTGGCTGTGCTGCGCCGTGGATGCGGCAAGCTCCCCCGAGCCAGTCCTGATATTCCATGAACGGGAGCAGGAACCGTCCGAGGGGAAGATGCCCACGGGCAGGTGCGGCAAGTGCAGCCGCCGGGAAGACTAGCGGTGCGGGACTGCGCCCGTGGGCAGAGAACTTGAGCAGAAGCTCCCCCCCCGCTGGCCGTGCTGGCTCAGCCTAGCTGGTGGCCCTGTGTCGAACCCAATCGCGAGAGGCTTCGGGCACGGCGACGGGGCTCAGGAACACCTTCTCCGGGAGGCCAGCACTGCGGCCCGCTTGTCGTAGATTCCGGCGTCCAGTCCACGTGCCACCTGGGCCGCCGGGGCCCCGAACACCCCGCAAATGCGGAGCTGCGTGGTGACAACGGCGGCCCGCCGCGCCTGGATTTACATCGCCGAGAACTCGAAGTGAATCATCCCCCCTGCGAGCAGTCGAGTTGCTTGCGGAGCCTCCGTACTTACGTACCACGGCGCGGAAGGACTTTTCTTTGCACACTCCGGCGTGTAGTTTGTTGCGTGCAGCTTCACCGACGAGCGGGCTAGCTGTGTCATCCTTCCTAACAGCTATGCCCTGCTCTATCCCACTTGCGGAGGCTTCCATGGCGAGTCAATGCAGCAAGCGCCAGCCCCGGCGAGGACGTCAAAACGATGAAGGTGCGCCAGGACGGCACGTTGAAGATTGAAGCGACCAAGAAGGAGGCGAGATGAAGCCTGGAACCGGAGAGGAGTATAGAAAGTTCCTTGTCGAGAACGGGTACGTTAGCCTTTCCGAGGCAAAGAAACTCCGCATGGCTCAGTTACGTGCCTTGTCGGATTTTGCAGGTTTGGCCGACGGTCAAAGGGCCACGCTCCGGGATGACCATGTCGGGGCGCTCGAAATTCGGCGGGAGGATTCTCGGGGGCGGGAGCGGTATTTCTTCGCTCTTACATCAGGGTGTCTTGTCGCAACTCGCGTCGATTTCCGGGGCAATCCCATGCCGGAATACCGCATCTTCGTCAACAGCGGCAGGTTCGTCTGGAAGTATGTGTGCTTCTCCAAGCGAGCGGCCATAAGAACCATCCTAGACATCTTCCGATTTGGGAGCCTACGGCGGGGCGCTCTTGTGTCCGGCCTCGTCCCCACCAATCTCAACAATCCGACTCGGAGGTCGAAGAACCTCCCGAGGGCGTAGTACACCCCAAGGATTTTGGGGTTACCTGCTGGAGTCTTCAGTCCTTGGCTCACGCGATGGGGGGGGGACCTGAGGATTCTGACGGCGATGCAGACGGCTGGTTCGAGAAGGCTGGGGACCGGACCTATGCGGCGACCGTAGTTCCCGGACAAAGGGGGTCTGAAGCAGTCACGGACGGGCATCCGGGGGTGGTCAAAAAGGTTGGCTTCCCAGCGGGGGATAAGCGCCCTGTTTTGAGCGGCGGTTTCGGCACGGCTCACTGGTCCCATGACTACACTCAGTAAACCAGCGCGATACCATTCGGGTGGCAGGCAAGCGTCGCTCTGTCGGCCAAGGCCGTACTTCTCAATCAACTTGCTATAATGAAGTCATGTCTCTGCTGCCGAGGATTATATTCGACACGAGCGGGCTCAATAAGATGGAGGATGGCGGTCCCGCCTCCGAGCCTCTGATGAAGGCGCTGGAGTCCGGCTTCGAAGTTATCCTCACTGCGATGAGCGCGGACGAAATCATTGCCACTAAGAAGCCCAACAGGAGAGAGGCACTCCTCTCGCGTTTCGGGCGGCTGCTATATTCAGCTACCTGCATCTGGCCGCCCCACGAGATTATCAGGGCGCTCGTTTCCGCACACTCCACCAATCCAAACCAGTTTGATTGGGCCAAGGTGCACGTGAGGGCACGAGAGTACGAGACAGCTATACCACGGCGCGATTTTCCCGAAGTGCTTTACGCGCAAACGAGGGAGTACCAGTTGAAAGCGCCGAAAGAGTTTCAGGAGATGTGGAAGAAACTCAGACCTGAGCTTGATGCGATTCTAGCAAAGGACCCATCAAAACGCCCCTCCAGCTATCGAGAGGCAGTCACGATTTCAGTCATGGATGGTGGCGTACTGTGGGGAATTGGGCGGGGGCTCTACAGGTATGTCTCAGGAAGTGAGCTGACCGAGGCGGAGGTCAGGGCATTCATGGACGTTTGCCCGCCCTTCCGCGCAGCGTGCTACGGGCTGGTCATGGCTTGGTACAACGGGTCGCTCCGCGTGCAAGACGGGACGCCGACAGCCGGACGCAACGACCTTATGATGGCGGTGTACCTTCCGTATTGCAGTCGGTTCGTTACCGCCGACGAGCCTCAGAGAAAGGAACTCCGTGAGATTGGCACGGAAGCCCAGATTGATTGTGAGATTCTTTCCTTCGAGGAATTCGACCTCAGCTTCGCCGTCGTTGCTCAGCGCCGTTCCCGATGAGGTCCGTTTCTGTCCCCACTCTCCTTCCACAGGCTCACCCGACCCGACTATTGCTCGAACCCAAAAAGTCACGGCTAGTTTCTCTGGGATGACGGTGGGAAAGTGGGGAACGCTGTTGCGTCGCGAGAAGCAGACGTGATAACCCACGCATGTCTCGCGGAGGCTGTCAGCGGCGATTGCGAATCCCTCATCCGTATATTGCGCAACGATAGCCGTTGACATGCTAAGCTCCAAACATCACGGCCTGCGGTTACCCAAGCTCGGAAGACCTCCCTGCGCAACCGGAGAAGCCGTTGCCTCCGCCCAAACCCGAGTATCGTTGTCAGAGTTCAATGCGCCTTCTTTGGGCACCATGTTCTCGGCGAACAGTCGGTAGTCAACTCTCAGGATTTTTGTTCTCTGTGAACTCCTCTGGACCGGCCCTACGAGAATGCAAAATTCTTGGCCGGGATGGACCACTACGCCCGTAGTCGTAATAAATTGGTATTGGTATGGCTTTGGGGCGTTGTGTTCGAGCCAGCCTGTCCTGAATGTCCTGAAATTAGGGTTACCCTCACCGTCATACCATGAGCCGTCTACCTGAGGGCTCAAAGCGAATTGGACAGATGGGTATTTTGCGAGTCCTCTCCCTTTATTGAATAGAGAAAGTCTCAGTCTATCGCCCTGCGTTACCACTAGAAGTTCCAAGTCAGGTGAGCGGGTTCGAAAAAAAAGGTCCCGAACATCTGCGGTAGACAAGTAAACGAAGCTATCACCATGTCGTCTATAGAAATCGTGTTTTGTGTCCCCAAGTGCCATGTGCTCTGTCTCACTCTTCGGGAAGAAGGTCGCAGCGAAACCTCTGTTCGAATTCTCGTCGTCATTCTCAAAAATTATCCGGCTCTGGATGCCGTTGACAACTGGCTCGGTCGAATATTTCACGTAATCATTCAACCCAGAAAGGAACCTCTTTAGGGAGGATATAGGCTTCAGTTCGGAAGCTTCGTCAACATCGTCCGCATTCTTGCGTGCCTCGACGCCCCAGACCACCACCCCCCCTTGTTGGTGAGCGAAACCCGAGGCAGCCTTGCTGAAGTGGACTTTGTCGTCGTCTGACATCGCACCATGTTTGGCCCGGCTTTCCTTGAAATCGAGAAAAATATACTCCTGCTGTCCGATTAGTTCTCTTATGTCTTCATAGCTTTTTAGGCTGTCATACAAGAGCGAAGCGTTGTCCATGGAAGCCTCCGAGTGAAGTTACATCCTATCACTCGTGCTCCGGTTCCATAACCGGAACACGGCGTCACGGGTTTGGCGTAGCGGCGGATGAGTTCCGCCAGCCGCTGGTCAGGTCCGTTCTATGCTGCGCTCCTTCCTGCAAATTCTGCGCTCGGCTCAACATTCCCCCGAAAAATCCCAAACTCCAATGTATACCATAGGTGTGGGACTCATCTCCGGCATCAAGTACCCGCATGTCCGCAGCGGAATCCCAACCGCTCTCATGCGGCTTGGCTTTCGCAGCTACCGTTGCGGTCCCAACCCCCCCAGCCCGCAATCGGAGTCCCTGGCTGGTGCCCGGCGTGGGCCGCTGCCGAAAGGGCCGTTACGCCGGAAAAAGGGAGGGATTGCATCCTTGGTGACTCAGGTTTGGGAAAGGCTGTTCATCGGCGGCTTGGCCGATGCCGAGGCATTAGCCGAGTCCAACCAGCTCGGCATCGCCACGGTCATCACCGTTTGCCGTGAGGCCATCCGACTGAGGGCGGAAGGCGTCAATTACCTTCGTTTCCCGGTGCGGGAATCCCGGCCACTCCCGGTCGGGCGGTTCGACGGAATCATCGACGCCCTGTGGGAGAACATCCGGTGGGGGAAGGTACTCGTCCACAGCTTTACCGGTGCGAACCGTGCCCCGGTCCTTGCGGCGGCGTGGATGCAAGCCGTGGGCTGCAAAGGTATCGACACCGCCCTGGCGGAAATCGGGAGGCTGCGCACGGTCGAGCCGGACCCAACGTTGCTCCAGAGCGTCAGGCGTGCGCTCAAATGATGGCGGAATAAGGTTCCTACCGCTTCTTGCGGAAGGGCGGCTGCATGGTCGGCTTCTCGTAGATTCCGGCGTCCAGGCCCCGCACGACGTTCGCCATGGGCACCCCGAAGACCTCGCAGATGCGCAGCAGCGTGGTCATGGTGATGGGGCGGCCCGCCTCGATTTGCTGCCAGTGCCTCGCCGAGAACCCGAAGTAAATCATGTCCTCCTGCGAGTAGCCACGCTTCCTGCGGAGCCCCCGTACCTTCGTACCGAGGGCCTTGAAGAATTTTTCTTGATTCACGCACTAGTTTGTAGTTTATTACGTGCAGGTTCACCACGAGCAGATTAGCGTGGTGAATCAGGAATCCAACTGGATGTTTGCTGCGCGCTCTAGGTTTGGCAGCATCCCGTCCACAGGAAGTCAACCACGCCCATGAAGACCTGCCCCGCCTGCCAGCGAGCCTACCCCGACGATGCCGAGTCCTGCCCCCGTGACGGCTCCCGGCTTGTCGCCGAGTCCCGTGACGAGCGGGAGTGCCCCTACTGCACCGAGCGGATTCTCAGGAAGGCACGGGTCTGTAAACATTGTGGGCGGGAAGTGGAGCCGCTGGTCCCCGCCCAAGCCCCGCCGCCTGCTCCGCCCGCTGTTCCACCGCAGAGAATTGCCGAACCCCAGAGTGAGCGGCCGCAAACCGGCGAGCCCGCAACGGCGACAAGCGGTCCGCTCGCCGTCAGTGCCAGCTTTGCTAGAAGGGAAACGGAGAAACTCTTGAGGGAAATGTTGGACGCCGAATTGTTAGCAGCGGCTCGTCGGCTTTCCGAGTACAACGAAGAAAGCCAGGGCATGATACGTGCCGAACTCCGTCGTCGTGGCCTCGATGAACACCTGACTCCACAGCCGCAAGTCCGCAGAACGGTGCCGATGGCGAGCTGACCGCCCTTTGATAGGAGGAACAAAATGAATGATGCATACGAAAGCCTCGGAACGAACTTGACGCCGCAGCAAAAGCTGTTCTTTCACCAAGAATACGACAAACAAAGCAGAAGCCCTTCGACGGCGCTGGTACTCGCACTGCTGTTGGGCGGCCTCGGCGCTCACCGTTTCTACCTGCGCCAGTGGGGCTGGGGCATAGCTTACGTGCTTTTCTGCTGGACGTTCATCCCGGTTATCGTGTCGCTGGTGGAATGCTTCTTCATCATGAAGCGGACAAGGAAATACAACGAGCAACTCGCAAGCACCATATTGCAGAAGGTGAACATCATCTTCTCGCAGCCGGGCGGCACCAACGCTGCGGCTGCCTGAACCGCCCATGAACGAGATTGAAAAACTAATCCGGGTCATCGACGAAGAACACGACCGGAGCAAGAAGCCAGCGAAGTTTTTCTGGTGGCTGTTCATACTGGGGTTGAGTTTGGCGCTCGGCATCCTTGCGGTTGCCGTGACGGCCTGGGTTCTGAGCAGCGCCCATTAATCCGCATCGAAGGAGAGGTGACAGCCATATGAGAATCTGCTCATGCGGCAAAACACTGGACGATAACACTTATGCGTGCCCCTCATGTGGTCGTCGTTTCACCCCGCTCTCAACGTGGCTGTTGGGCATCGGGCTTCCACTCGCTGTTGTACTGGTGGCCTACTTCTCCTGTCGGTAGTCGCACTTCATCTTCGGAGGAAGCCATGAAACTGTCACCAAGGGTATTTGCAATTGGGCTTGTCGCCTTCATGCTGTTTGCCGCTGGCTGCGACCGCAAGGCGGCCCAAAGGGAGCAGCCCACGGCGAGGGTGCAGCCCTCCCAAGCCCAAGAGGTGCCTTCGCAACCCGCCCGCCCGCACCTTGAGATTGCGGGCGACCCGATATTCAGCGTGCCCGACGATGAGTTGCTCTCGTATAGCGAAGGATGGAAGAAGCTGCTGGCCGAGGCCGATGCCCGTGCCGCCAGCTTCGGGTCCGACGAGATGAAGGTCCAGGCACGCAACGAGGTGCTCGGGCGTGCCGACAAAAGCGCATTGTTGGCGGAGGCGCAGGCCAACATCCGGCAATTGCGCCTGGCATATCTGCAACAACATCCCGACGCCGCCTTCCTCCTCGGTTTTTATGAGCGATGGGGACAAAACGAACTGGAGGTGTGGTGCGACCAGAATTACCATTCATCGTGCCCTCCCCTTGAAACGCATGTCAAGAACCTGCTGAGCGTGGGCGTGACACCGGCTGAAATGGACACGGCATTGACGCAAATACTGAAAGACCACGACTCCGAATTCAACCGTGACCAAGAACTCGAAGCCAAGAACTTCCTTGACCAAACGGGCGTAGCAGATAGTCAAGAGGATATCGTTCGACGTGCGAAATCGGACATGTACTCCAAATATCTTGCAATCGCCCTTGTAGGGGACTTTCGTTCTGAGCTAGCAGACAATGAGGAGCCAACTCCAGAGAGCCTGAGCAGGCAGACCCGCAAAGCATACCTGGTTGACAGTTCCGACGGCAATATCCTGGCGGAGCTATCGAACCCTTGGGGCTACGTGCATCCTCAGCAATGAATTTCCGCTGGAAAAGGGGCCTTCGTATGGTTGAAATGTTACAGGTTCTAACGTACCTTCTTTGTATTTACCTGGTGTTCAAGGGGTTTGAAATCTTCCAAATTGCCTTGACGAGCAGTCGTGAGCAAAGCAGGAAGGCGGGCATCGTGATTGGCGTGCTAGCGATAGTCATCAGCATAGTGGCCGCGTTCGGTTTTGCGTTTTGGACGGACAAACAGGCAGCGAGCTTAGGAAGTTTTGCTCAGGGCACCCCGCCACCGAGGGCAGTTGCCAACTCTAAGGTCAAGATTACCGTAGCGAAAGCGCAGATTGCCGCGTTCCAGACTGCGCTGGGGGCCTATAAACTGGATACGGGCAGTTTCCCCATGACGGACCAGGGCTTGCAAGCGCTGCGGACCCAACCGGCTGGCGTCATTAATTGGAATGGTCCCTACCTGCCCAGTGATATCCCGATGGACCCGTGGAACCACCCATATATCTACAAGTATCCGGGGGAGCATGGCGACGAACCCGACATCCTCAGCTATGGGGCGGACGGGCAGCCCGGTGGGGAAGGAGAGAACGCTGACATCGTTAGCTGGAAATGAGCGGCCCCAGCCCCGTTCGCAGGAAGAGACCAGGTCTTAGCTTAGCTGCGTATTCCGGGGCAACGTCCTGCGTGGGGCGGCGTGAAGAATTCCTTGATTTCGGGGGGCACTGCGACGGAAAGGTGGATGACGCGGGAGGAGGGGGGGCGGGCTTTCGCCGAGGCGCTCGCTGCTATGCTCACGAGCGAGGAGATGGCGGCCCGCATAGGGCTCGGGCTGGGGCGGCTGCTGACCTGGGAGTATGTCAAGGACTGGTTCCCCACGCTCGCCGCCTACTGGCTACGGAGCGCCCCTGCCATGCGGTGGTGGTGGCTCCAGCAGCGGCCGCTCCCGTAGCTACTTGTTCTCCGGCCTCTTGCCTCAGTCCCCGTCCTTCGGGGCCTCGCCCGGCTCGACGGGTTCTGCCTTGCCGATGGCACGCCCGGTCCGGCTCCTGGTCGCCTCGTTAGGCTGCCCTTCCAGGACCATCGACGTCTTCCTCCTGGCATTCTCTTCCTCCGCCTTGATGCGCCTGTTCGCCACCCCCGTAGCCAGCCTCTCCCCGCAGGCTGCGATGGTCTCGCCGTCCTCGCACGGCGCAGGAACGTTCCCCTCAGGCATCGGGATACCGCCGCTTCAGTTCGAGCAGCACCGGCCGGAGCAGTTCATAGTCGCCTGCGCTGGCGCAGAAAGCCGCCTCCACTAGCGCCCGGACGAAGGACGGGACATGCCCACCCTCGGAGGCCCAGTGTAGCCAGCCGGAAAGCTCGGGGTCGTCAATCGCCGCCGGGCCGGGCGGCGGCTGGGGGTGCTGGCGCTTCAGTTCGAGCAGCACTGGCCGGAGCATTTCAAAGTCGGGCAGGCATGCAAGGCAGGCGGCGTCGGCGACCCTGCTGACGAACATCGGCGTGGTGCCCCACTCCGATGCCCAGCGGAGCCAGGAACGAAGTTCGGGGTCGGTGTTGGCGGAGTCCATCAATCACAATATACATCGCAGCGCAGCGGAGGGTGCCGGATGTATACTGATTCTGGTCCGGGATTCCCTGGTGACGCTTGCTTGCAAACCTCGCAGGGGCCGGAAGGGGGCCGCACATGCCAAGGTTCCAGCCCGGCGACTACGTCAAGGCTGAGTTCAAGGACGAGGCGACAGGCGAGTCCGAGTGGATGTGGGTGGTGGTGGACTCCTGCGACGACGGGGCGGGCGTCCTCTTCGGGAGGCTTGACAACGTGCCTGTGCTAGGCACGGGCCCCCACCTGGGCGACGAGCTTGCGGTGAGCTACGATAAGGTGGTCGAGCACAGAAAGGCTTCGGACTTCGAGAGGCAGTAACGGACGGTCGCCTTTCCCAGCACAGGCGGGCATCGACTCATGGGGTCTTCAGTGGCAAATAGACAAGATGTCGTTCAGCAACAACGATACCCGCACCCTTGCGGGTTTTTCAATGACCCCTCGCGCGAGTGTACCTGCACGCCGCCCCTCATCCAGCGCTACGTCTCGAAGATTTCCGGGCCGCTGCTCGACCGCATTGATATCCACATCGACATGCCCGCCGTCCGCTACCAGGAGCTGCGCCAGGACTCGGGCGGAGAAAGCTCCGAGCAGATTCGCGAGCGTGTGATGAAAGCCCGCGAGCGCCAATTGCGGCGCTTTGCGGGGGAAAAGATATATAGCAACGCGCAGATGAGCTCGCGCCAGATTCGCAAGTACTGTAACATCTCCGCCGACTGCGAGCGCCTGCTCGAGAGCGCCATGACGCGCTTGGGCCTCAGCGCCCGCGCCCACGACCGCATCCTGAAAGTGGCGCTCACCGTCTCCGACCTCGCCGCCGCCGACGCCATCGGCACCGACCAAATCTCCGAAGCCATCCAGTACCGCTCCCTTGACCGCAATTACTGGACGTGAGAAAAGCAGTGGCTAGTGGTTAGTGGCTAGCAGCTTGTGAAACCGACCAAGCCAATAGGGGAGAAGGAAAAAAGCTCCGTCGTCCTCCGACCGGCCGTCGGAGAGGCAATCCAACTGGAAGGGGTTGCCGTTCCACTTCATTACACCGCGTTCGTTGGGGGGAAGGGCGCGCAAGGATTGCTTCTCGCGAAAACGGTCCGCGGCCGGCGCGCGGGGCAGATCGACGCGCTGGGAATTCCTGACGGTCCAATAGACTGTATCCAAAGGAATCCGCTCCAGGGTGTCGAGGGCCTCGGGCGCGTCGTAGTCAGCCGCGCCTGTTCCGGCTGCATAGATGAAGTTCCACAAGGGATTTCGTTCAGCTTGGCAGGAGCGCCAAAAGCGTTCGAGGGCGGCCTGGAACTGCGCGCGCAACGCGGGATCGTCCTCGTACCTAAGCAGGGGATAAAAGGAAAGGAAGGCCAGCTCCTCATCCGAATAATTGACCTCGCGTGGGGCTTGGCGGGCGCCCCGAGTCACGTTTTCGAGGTAGCCGCGCTTTTGGATGAGTTCGCGATAAGCGGCTAAGAATCGCTGCTCGCCGGTAATATGGTAAGCGACCCTCAAATGCGAGAGCAGCTCGAGAGAATTCAGCGCCTGGTCTTCCTTGCCTTCCTCGGTCTGGAAGTACGCTGGAGAATAGTTGCCCCAACGCGTGACGCGGCCGCCGAAACCCACCAGCTCCAGCCCGTGATCCAGAAGATGGCCGGCAATGCGCCCTGCCACCACCCGGATAGGCTCGCGATCCGACTGATCGGGGAGAAAGTCATAGGCAACCGCGTAGGCGAGGAAGTGCCCCACCAATTCGTCCGAACTTGTGTCGCCTTTCCACTCCCACTCGCCATCCGGAGTCCAATGCCATTCACCATCTTGTGGGCGGTAATCGCCGCGATGGATGAGGGCACGGGCCGGGAAACCTGGAATTCCGGTTATCGATTCGAGCCGCAGCAGCGCCGCCAGTGAAAGGCGTGCGTTGCGCAGCGCCTCGGGCGAATGGGTCAGTGCAAAACGAAAGCACTCCGCCGTCACGTAGATGGCAGTCCACAGGCCGTCATTATCGCTGGGCGCCATACGAAACGAAGATGTGTCCCCCGGACGCAGCAATTCACAATCGGCGGTGTAACCGTAACGATTGTGCCGGCTCTGCAAGCGATCGACAAACAACGCGCTCTTGCGCTCGAGATCGAAGGGCTCGAACTCGATTCGTGAGACGCCGGTTTGTGTGCGAACCCAAGCTCGATCCTTCTCCGCCACGATCTGGGCGACACGGTTGTCGCTCAGATAGCGCTTGCCCCAGAAATGGAACCATTGCTGACCGGCAGGCGCGTCGGGCTGGAAGCAGATGGCGCCCTGGCGGGTGGCGAGCCATAGTCTGCCGTCGGGCCCCAGGGCGACCCCGGTCAATGACAGGATCGGCAGACCATCTTTCCCCGTCCATAGCTTCTTCTTGCCGGAGGGTTCGACTCCCACAAGGCCGTTTGAGGAAGCTTGCCAGAGCCTTTGCTGCGCGTCTCGAGCTTGCATCTTAGGCGGGCTTTCAAGAGCTTGGCGAATGGTCGCCGGTATGCCGGCGGCGTCCAGAGTGAATTGATCGCAGACGATTTGCTGGTAAGTGTGCTTTGTCTCCGCCTGTGCTGCGGAGGGAAACGCCAAGAGCAAGAGGATGCAAGGCAGAGCAAACCAACCTGATGTCCTAATCCATCTCGGCGGGGCGGTTTGCGTCGTCATTGGCGGTTGACCAGTATTCTTCAGGGCCGCGGTGTTTCCATTTCACGTGATTGGCCATATTCAGCCGCCCGCGCGGCCTCGGCGGAGTTCCCGGAATTGCTTGATCTGCACGGGGCCGCTGGGAAAGATGGCGCGAACCTCGAGATCCCCGCCCATCGCCTGGATGATTTTGCGCAGGCTGCTCAAGTACATGTCCGTGCGGCGCTCCATTTTGGAGACGGTGGACTGGCGCACGCCAAGGACTTCCGCCAGTTGTTCCTGGGTCAAGGCGCGCGCTTCACGCAGTTCGTCAAGCGCCATCTCTGCCCGGAGCCGGTTGGCGCCTGCCTTGATGGACGCGCGCCGCTCCGGGGTCATGCGGTCGAGAAGTTCCTTGAATTTCCTCGCCATCTTCTGTCCTCCCGAGTTATCCCATGCCACGGAATGAATATAGCCTCTGGGGAATAAACAGTCAAGCGCATAAAAAGCCGGGAGGCTGCCGCACCGCTCTCGCCGTCGGCGAATGGCTCCAGGGGCCGTAGATGGGATTCGAAGCAGGGTTCAACCCACGAATTCCGGTCAAGGCGAAGGCCGAAGCCTGGAAGTATTGGTCCCGGAAAGCTCGACGTGGGATATAATCCGCCGGAGTCTGCGCAGGTACTCGTGCCTGGCACACTGGAAGCAGGCTTGGTGAATCGCAGACGCAGGGCGGGCACAAGGCCCGCCCCTACTATGTCAAGCGCAGGAGGCGGAACCGTGAGTGAATCAACCAGGCGAATATTTCTACGAAACGTCGGTTTGGGGTTGGGGACGGCCGGCATGGCAGGTCCCGCAACGCTCTTGAGCAAGGCTCGAAGTCTCGCCCCCATCGAGTCGGAGGCTGGGAATTCCCTTCCTGACGCTGGTGGCGATGTAAAATCGCCGCTAGGCGAGAGAAGCCTAGAGGCTGAGGAACGCGGGCCTGCGCCTACCGAAGGGGTTCGGCCCGCAGGCGAGTCTGGGCTACCCGCCGGCGATTTTCGCTACTCGCCGCTTTCCTGGCAGACGGCCTACTGTTTTCCGGACGATCACTACAAGAGTCTGGTTGGCGAGCATGGCGATCTGCGTTACGGTCATCCCGGGCAAGGCGCAGACATCGCTTACTTCCCTGAAGTCGTGGAATTCTCACTCCTCGGCATGGAAGCCAACGAGGTGCGGGGGCAGCGGCTCGAGGGCGCGGGTGTTCCGATCATCCACACTCGAATTGACCGTCCCGAAGCTTTCCTGGAGCTCACCACTTTTTCGACCCAGCGCGCCGGTGAAGGCCGTGTGGATAACGTGATCCTGGAAGTCGAACCGCGCACCTTACACGCCACGAGGGCGGTTCCGGTGATAGTTGTAAGAACGAAACGAGAGATCAAGGTGAAAGAATCCGCCGGCATCACCCTCTTGCGCCTCGACAATGAATCGGGGCCGCCGTTCCTCCTGGCGGGTGGGCCACTCTCGCGCCACGAAGATGGCGCCGTCTTCCGGTCGTACCTGCTCAAAGCGGGCATCGCCACGGAGGGCAAGCCCTACCGCTGTTTCTTGCGATTTCCCCAGGAGGGCCAGGAGATCGACAAACTAAAAGAGGGACTCGAGACTCCAGACAGCCTGCTGGCGGAGGCCCGCGAGTACTGGCAGAACTGGAAGGCCTTTGAAGGGAAGGTAACCTGGCAGCTTCCGGGACGCCACGGCGAGTTCCTGGTTGCCTGCGCACGCAATCTCCAGCAGGCTCGCGAGGAGAAAGCAGGAAAGATGACGTTTCAGGTGGGGCCTACGGTTTACCGCGGCCTTTGGGTGGTGGATGGAAACTTCATCCTGGAGGCCGCCCGTTACCTTGGTTACGACAAGGAGGCCCAGCAGGGCCTGGAAGCAACCTGGAAGCGCCAGGAAGCGGATGGGGGCGTGTTCGCCGGTGGAGGGCGCGAGCATTGGAAGGACACAGGCATCGCCATGTTCACGCTGGCACGCCAAGCCGAGCTCAGCCAAGACTGGAGCTACTTCCGGGAGATGCAACCGAATGTTCTGTGGGCGGTGAAGTTTCTCGTGAGCCTGCGCGATAAAGCCCGGAGCGATGGAAGCATGAACGGCCACTACGGCCTCCTGGCCCCCGGTTTTGGCGACGGCGGGTTAGGGGGGGTACGGTCCGAGTTCACCAACACCTTGTGGGTGCTGGCGGGCTTGAAGGCCGTCACCGAAGCGACGGACCGGCTTGGTCTTCCCGACCTCGGCGGGGCCAAGCAGTTCTATAGCGAGTTGCGCGCGTCGTTCTTTGCGGCGGCTCGCCAGGAGATGCGTCGCCATCCCGAGGGGTTCGATTACCTGCCCATGCTGGTGAAGGAAGACTCCCAGTGGGCCAGCGCGGATGAGTGGGATCGACCGAGACCCCAATCTGCACAATGGGCTCTTTCCCATGCCATCTATCCGGGCCTAGTGTTCGAGAAGGATGATCCCGTCGTGAAGGGACATGTCCAGTTGATGCAATCCTGCACCCAGGAAGATATTCCTGCGGAAACCGGCTGGCTTCCGCACGGGGGAGTCTGGAATTACAACGCGGGCTTTGTAGCTCATGTCTACCTTTGGGCCGGGATGCCCGATTGGGCGCGGCTGACCTTCAGGGGCTTTCTGAACCACGCCACACCGCTTTATTGCTGGCGGGAGGAGCAACCTATCCGAGGGAGCGTGACTGCGGATTACGTTGGCGACATGCCTCACAACTGGGCCAGCGCTGAATGTATTCTCTACCTGCGTCACATGCTGGCGCTCGAAGACGGCCCAGCGCTGCGCCTGCTGGCAGGAATCGGAGAATTCGAGTTGGCTGACGGCGAACCCCTGAGCATTGCCCAGTCTCCCACGCGCTTCGGACGCCTCGACCTGGCCCTCGAGCCGCTCGACCGCCATCAAGGCTGGCGCTTGAAGTTCCGGCGCGGCTCAGGGCCTACGCCGGCGAATCTTCTGTTACCCGGAATCCTGGCTTCGCGCTTCCGCTTCGCCGAAATCCAAGGCGCTCAAGCCCGCTTGGAGGGAAACACCGTGTTCGTGACACCCGGCGCAGCGGCGTGGGAGGCGGTGTGGAGAATCTGAGGCGATTAGGATGAATGAAAGAGTCAGGAGTCAGAAGTCAGGAGTCAGAATAGTCGGTTCCAGGTGACAGGTAGCACAGGCAGCTTTCAGCTATCCCCCTGCGGCGGGTCAGCTTTCAGGGAAGACTCAGCCGGGCACAACGACCTTGCATGCCGAGGGAAGTAACCCCTCACCCGGCCCGCGACGGCTGGAGAAAGCGCCGTCGCGGTCCACCCTCTCCCCTTTGGAGAGGGCTGGCTTTTTTCTTCTTGCTTCTTGCTTCTTTCTTCTGGCTTCTGACTCCTGTTTGACGATACACCTGTTGAGTCAATTCCTCTGGTGTGGTAGAGTCTTAGTTGCCGCAGAAAAGCCCGCGCTATGCCGGACTCGAAGCACATTCCGCCCCAGTGCGAGTTCGACCAGGATAAGCTGGCCGTCAAGCTGGACGAATTAATTCCTTCGGACACTCGCAAAATTGAAGGCACGGTGTCCAAGGTCCTTCATGTGCTGGAAGAAAACGGCTGCTGTCAAGATCTGGGGAACGTCCAGCTTGCCCTGCAAGAAGCGCTCATGAACGCCATCCTTCACGGCAATCGCAACGACCCCCAAAAGTTCGTGCGCCTGTGCGTGGCTATTGAGGAAGGCGGGGGAATACTCATCGTGGTGAAAGACTCCGGTCCCGGGTTTGACCTAAAGAAGGTCCCCGATCCAACCATGGGGGAAAACATTTACCGCGAGGGTGGCCGCGGAGTGTATCTGATTCAACAGCTCATGGACGAGGTCCAATACAAGTTTGGGGACGGCACGGCGATCATCATGCGCCGCCACCCACCGAAACGCCAACCGTAACAAACTCTCTCACTTGCCGCACGTCTGCTCGACTGTCATTCCGATCCCGAAGGCGCGGGACCGGAATAACATACCCAGCCAGACCGCGCCTCGCCAGATACGCAATGTCCGTCATTCGCAAATGACGAACGACCCGTATGAGCGAGGCGCCCGGCTTATCCCCTCATCAAACTGCTTACCAGTGCCGATAGGTTGATTGTGTGGACAGAAAGTATCCGGCTCGAACTGCGAGGGAGAACTCAGTGCTGTACTTAGCTTTGCTTATCGTCTTTCTGATTCAATTCCTGGTGGTCCTGGGTGCGCTGATGTTCGTGATCTTCCTGGCGCGTCCTGAAGTTCCCTTCTCGGGGGACAAGTCACTGAAAGCGACTCCAACCCAAGTCCAGGGGGTGCGTGGGGGAAACCACAATCCCGATCGGAATTCCACAATTGTTCCACCACCTCGCTGCCGCTTTTCAATGATTCAATGAATCAATCACTCAATGCTCATGCCCCCAGGTTCTCGTACCACTTCACGTTGGCCGTGGAAGCGCCGATGGCCACCACATCCGGATGGCCATCGCCGTTGAGGTCGGCGGCGACCACCCCGGAGGCCGCCATCTGAATATCCAGCGTCTGGCGCTCCCACTTCAGGCCGGACGCGTCCGCCGCGTAGTACACATAGAGGCTCGTTCCCGGGCCGCGAAACCCCGCCACGATTTCATCATTGCCATCGCCATCGAGGTCGGCGCACACCAGCGCGTGGCCGTCGCGGAAACTATCGTCGATCAGATGGCGACTCCACAAATCGCCCGCCTTCGCTCGCGTATAAACCACCACCTGGTCGCCATGCCAGGGCTCGATGGTAGCGAGGAAACGGCGCCCGTCCAGCCTGCCCACGCCGATTTCGCTCGACCCGCGATGGGGGCTTGAAACCTGGTCGCCCGCCGCGAGGTGGGTCTTCGTCCAACGGAGGTTGGGGCCCGTCCCGGTGGAGTGGAAAAGGTGAACGCCCTCAAAGCTGGCGGTCAGGATTTCATCGCGCCCGTCGTTGTCCCAATCCATGATGTGGACGCCGTGAACGACCGTCAGCGAGGCATCAATCAGGTGGGGGAACCACTCACCCTTGCCGGTTTCTGTGGCGGATACGTGCCCGCGCAGCAGCGGCTCTGGGGGCTCAAACCAGGTGAGCGGGGCGGCGACGTTGTAGTCCGGTTCCTTCGCGCCAGAACCCAACAAGGGAACATCCACCAACCCCAGGCGGCCGCTCCCATCCAGGTCCGCCCAGCGCAATCGGTGTGAGGTGGGAATCCGGCCGAGCAAGCGCAGCGACCATTCGGAGTCCAACGAATTCCCCGGTTCCCCCCACCAAATACTTCCGCCATAGGTGCTGTCATTGAGCGTAAAATCGCTAGCCAGCGCCAAGCCGCGCATCGGATAGCCGCTTCGAAACAAGGGGGCCAGACTGATGTTCTGACGCGTTGCGGTGGTGATGGGCCGGGCCTTCCAGGAAGGATTCTCATACCATTCGACAATGCTCTCAGCCGAGCTTAACGCCAGGATGTCGGGTCGGCCATCGCCGTTGACGTCGGCTACGGCTACCTGATAGCCGTTCGGAATCTTTGCAATGGTGTGTGCTTGCCACCGGACCATATCTCTTTTCCCCGCCTTCGCCCCGCTTCCTGCACCAGGGGTTGCCAAGCCCGCATAAGCAGTGCAAACGCCTGCGGCTTTTTTCAGGAAATCCCTTCGACCGCAAGTACAACCGCAAGCGGCGGCCAATTGTTCGGTCAGATGGAAAAGGAGATATCTCATTCGCAACCGCCTCGAGTCTCGGTCTCCTACTGCCAAAAGCGACTCTGTTGACAATTAGCGCCCATTGATTTTCAATAACTTAGTGTGCTTGCAATGCACGCTGGAGAATTATATCTAAAGTTCCGGCGCGTTCGCTGCTGGACTCGTGCTGCACCTGGCCGACCGGTTACATCAAGCACCTTGCCAGCGTATGCCGCAGCGCCTGGCGATCAAGTCGCCTGAAAGCGATCATTAACCTGAGATGTCCCCGCAGATCTTTCCCGCTACGTCCGTGCTTAAGGGAATTCTCACCCTGCCCGTGCAGGTTGCGGCACTTGTAGCGAATTCGCTTGCAAACTGGCAAGCTCGACGCATCCTGGATCGCCGGGTCGCTGCAGCCGACCTCGATTCCGCGGGAAAGATGGTCGTCTACACCGCGATTTTTGGCGGGAAAGACGAGCTGCAGGATGCGCCAAGCTTTCACAACGTGGACTTCCTCTGCTTTACGGACAACCCGAAGCTCACCTCCCGCACATGGAAGATCGTGACCGTGGCGAGCGAAGGCGACCCCAGGAAGGCGGCGAGGATCTACAAAATCGTGCCCCATCGTTTCCTCTCAGAATACCAGTGCAGTCTTTGGGTCGACGGAACGCACATACCCGCGGTCGACCCGCGATATCTCGTCTACAAATACCTGGAAAACGCCGATATCGCGATGTTCGCTCACTATTCGCGGGACTGTATCTATGACGAGATGCAGGAATGCATTCGCTACGGCAAGGGCAATGCCGACGACATCAGGCGCCAGGAAGCCGCGTACCGGAGTGAGGGGTATCCCGCCCATAATGGCCTCGCTACCTGCACGGTTATCCTGCGGCGCCATCACCTGGCCCATGTGAAGCGGACCATGGAAGACTGGTGGGCCGAAATCGAGCGCTATAGTATCCGGGACCAGTTGAGCTTTAACTACGTTGCGTACCGCAATAAGTTAAGCTACGCCACCATACCCGGATACGTCTACAACAATTTCCTGTTCCACGTTGAGGGGCATTCTCATCCGGACCGTTCGGCGCTGAGTGTGGGCTGGCTTTTGAATGGAAGCGAAGAGACCGCAAGTTCCAGGTTCATGGGGTATAACATGCATCGCTTCCTGTTGTCTCGCGGAATCCGCTCCAAAATACTATTCCGCCCGCAGCAGCGCTATGCGGCAAGCATCAATCTGGAACTGGAACAGGTCAACGAGGTTCTGCGCCACAATATCAATCTGCTCGTCATTGTGAAGCTCGATTCCGGGCGGGCGCTGAATCATCTTATCCTGCGCTGCCGGCAACTGGGTATCAGGCTAGTGTACGCCGTTAGCGATCTTCCTCTCAGCAAGAAACTCGTCAAACACGCCGCCGCAATCCTCGCTCCCAGTGCGGAGTTCTCTAAAGTGCTGCCGGGGCGATATCGTCGGAAGATGTTTACAGTGTTCGACGGCTACGAGCACGACCCATCTGCGCGGAAGATCCACCACGGGGAACGCAAGTTGACGCTTGGCATGGTCACCAATCGTGTTTGGGACCGCGTGCCGTGCCTTGAGATGCTCCCGGAGGGCGTGTCTCTCAAGATCATTGGTCCGAGCGCGGAGATGCTGGAAGCTCTGTATCCCGGCTCCAGGGTCTTTCGCGACAGTCCGTTCGATTTCGAGTACCTCCCCTGGAGCCAGGAAACCGTCCTGCGCGACGTCTTGAGTTGCGATGCCGGCATTATTCCGTGGCCGCGGATCGATAAGGGCGTGCGAGTGAAAAGCGCAAACCGGGTGGTCCTGTTTATGTCACTGGGAATGCCGGTCATCGCCAGCCCCGTCCCGTCATATCTCGGCATTGTCCGGAACAATGTAAATGGCTTCATTGCGTCTACGGCCGACGAATGGCAAGACGCCATCCAAGCCCTGCGAGACGACCCAGTCCTTCGCCAAAAGATCGGAGCGGCGGCGCGAGAGGAAGTGGTTCCAAGGTTCTCAATGGAAAAACAGGGTGAGGCTTACCTGGAGGCGTTCACGCGAATACTACTGTCATGAAATGGCATATCCATCACTCAGATCGTTCCAGTAAAGACCGGCGGGCCGAGCCACATGTCGAGGTCGTCATCTATGCTCACTCTCCCGTGAATATCCTGCGTGCATGCTTGGACTCGGCTTTGCGGAGCTTCCCCGGTCATGATTTCCTGATCGTCAAAGAAGCGGAACAAGATCATGACGTCGCCTGCTTGCTCAAGAAATTCGCAAGCACGCATGGCGCAGTGATGATCGAGAACTTCGATCATCTTGGCTATTGGAGGTCCGTGGTTAAGGGTATCGATCGAGCTCGCGCCGACTATCTGGTCGTCCTGGATGGCACTGCCATGGCGGCCAGAAACGCTCTGCGCCAGATGGTTGAGTATCTCGACGGCGATGAGGCTCTTGACGTCGTGGTCCCGCTGACGAGCCAACATTTGAGTGCCAGCCTGGCGAGGGCCCGCATATCCGATCCGGCTGCCTGCCGCTTTGCCGCGGCCGCGAATGCCGAACTGCTAGCCACAGCCTTGGAAAACTCGGCATTATCTGGTGAGTTCATCCGTAGGACGAGTCCCTTCGCGGGTTATCCGGCCTTCGCGATCCGGCGGAGCGCCTTCTCGAAGCTGGCCTCCTGGAGACACGCCAGCAGCGCCGACAGCAGCCGGTCGGAGCCGATTTGTATTGGCCTGGCAGCAGGATCGTATGTGACCGGCTGCTCGTTTGAGCTCACCGCAGGGAACGATCCGCTATGGGACGCGTTTGCTGCCCCCTCGTGGCCGGCAGTGATGGAAGATTTCGCGCGCGTCGCATCGGCCGCTGGCGCCTTGGAGCGTGTTCTCGGCGAAACCGTCCTATTCCTCCTTTCCGACTCGACCGGAGTTGGGCTTGGCCTCGATCCCGTCCCACTCGAGATCATCGGTTTGCGCGACTGTGGGATTCGCGTCCACGCGGCGATCGGAAACGCCGGCAGGCAAAGGCTGGACCAAGAGTTTCCAGAGCTATCCGAGGTACTGACTGCCTCGGACGACGAGGGCGAGCTGGTGGAACTCGCCGCCCGCTTCGACACTGTGATTGCCACCGACGCTCACTCCAGCCGGATACTGATGGCGGCCCACCGTAAAGTACTTGGCATGCGCCCCATGTATTACCTCCAGGATTACGAGCCGTGGTCTTTGTCGGACGAATCGTGTCGAGCCGCTGCGGAGCAAAGCTTCGCGGAGGCGGCGGAGATGGGCGTCTTCGCCCGCAGCCAGTGGCTCTGCCGCACCATGTGGCAGCGGCACCGGATCAAGGCAGACAGAGTTGCCGCAGGCCTGGACCGATCTCTCTTCAACAGACTTGGCACGCCCTGTGCCGATCGTTCCCGGCCCGTAGTGATCGTTTCCCCGATCCGCACCGGAGTGTCCAGTGGCAACGCGAAAAGCGCGCTTCGCATCCTCCGGAGAATTGCCATAAAGCACGGAGCCAGAGTGGACATCCGCGTTTTTGGCTGCACCGAGGAAGAGCTGGATGAGATCGAAGAGGCGCAGGGGTTCGGGTTGAGATGTTTGTCCGGCCTGAAGAGGCGGCAGATGGGGAACGTGTTGCGGGAAGCCGATATCTTCGCAGATCTCTCGACGTATCGGGCCACCGGACAGTTGGGTCTTGAAGCAATGGCTGCAGGCTGCGCGGCCATCCTTCCAGCCGAGGGCGCTACGCGCGAATTTGCCAGCGACGGTGAAGACTCCCTCGTGGTGGATACAACGAATGAGAGCGACGTCCTCGCGGCATTCGAGCGTCTGATTACCAACGGCGACACCCTCGCACGGCTGCGAGAGCGAGCGGTTCGAACAGGACGGTGTAACTCGATGCGGAAAACGATATGGTCGGAATTGCTTCTCCTCTCAGGAGGTACGGACCGTGCCTCATCCTAACCGCACGACGGAAGAGCCCGACCTTGCAGTGGTCTATCTGCTCTTTCAAACCGGACCATCATACGACAAACAAAAGCCGATCTTAGCGTTGAAGCGGTTACTTGCCAGACTCCCCTGCAGAAAGACCATTGTATATGTGGACAACTCGGCTCAGGAGTCTCCTTGCGCCCGGCAGACGGCACCCCGCGAGTATGCCATCAGAGGTGACAACCGTTATCGAGAGTTCTCAGGATGGCAGAGAGGGATCGAGTACCTGAGAAACCAGGGGAAGCGGCCGGATGTTTGGCTGCTGGTCAACGACACGTTTCTGACACAATCCGCAATGCAGAGGATCACATTCCAGGCGGATACACTTGAATGCGTTCTCATGCGGAAGGCGATCCTCGGAAAGCGCCAGACGCTTCCGCCGGGAGCGGAGATCATGGGGAATCTGTTGCTTCCTTACATCCGTACCCACTTCTTTCTCGTTGCTGGAGAAATCATCGAGCAACTTTCATCAGTGGTGAGTCTCGATCAAAGCTCAATTGACAGATTGCTGCTTTCCGAGTTTGACCCCTCTGTCCGTCTTTTTAGGAAGGACGCTCCCTGCTCGGAGCAGATGCGGCAACTGATCTTCTCTCATCTGACGAACGAGTGGTATCGCAGAAAGCCGTACGTGGCGGATTCCTTCGTAGAGGTGCGGGCAAAGGCGACATCGATTCTCAATTCCGTGTTGCTTTCGCTGCGCATCGACCAACTGGGCTATCCGTTGATTCCCTACACGAAGGCTGGGGCCTTTCTGGATCAGGAGGTTTCACCGGAGCGGATTCGGGAGGAATGGATCGGGGCGGATGGCCCTGCCGTTCAGCCCATGGACCAGCGTGGGGATGGATGGCGGGTGAAGCCGCCGGTCTACCGCCGTGTGATGCGAAGGAAACACCCTTTCACCCTTGGTAACTTGCTGGACCTGATCGAGAGCCGCCCTGGCAGAGAGCATTTGTGACTTGTAATGAACGCAATCGATCACATAGTGTGGGTCTCTGTTCAACGCTGGCTCGAGCGGCGCTGTCGCGGGCACAAGGCGATCCGGCATTGTTTCATTCGCCACAGCACCGCCGGCGGTGCGCAGGGTGTCCTGTTGGCCGATTTCGATTTGATCTTCTTCGTGGATGGTGCCAACTTCGACGATGTGCTGCCGCTGGCGCGCCGGCTCCACGACCGCTTGCGGATATTGAGAGTCTTCGACTGTATTACGCTTCCGGCCACCGCGGCGGCCTATCGGCTGTGTGCTTCGCATTACCCGTTCCGTTCCATTTACCCGATGGAGAGTTGGCGGCGCGTCCATGGCGAGGAGTTGGCGATCCCTGCCGCCTCCCGCATAGGGCCACCTCCCTTGGACCACGTCCCCGAAGCCTTTCTGCTGAGCTATGTTCTTCCGGTCCTGCGGAAGAAGAGAAAGGGTCATATCCTCCAAAGGGCACTGCTACGAAGAAAGCTGAACATCGACAGCGTGCGGATTACTGGACAGCCTGCGTCAGGTACGGGCAGCGGGATTTATGACGTTTTGGCTGCAGAAGTCAGGCTGTGGGATCAGTTCTACCGGAGACTTGGCCTTGCTGCCGGCGGCAGCCGGATCCAGGTCCGGACCGGAAAGCTGCGGTTCGGAAACGCATTTTCAGAGCGATGGCACCGCGCGGGTTTGAACCTGTCCCGGTTGAGGGGGTTGGCGAGTCTGTGGGTGTATCCGTGTTTTTTTGACAGACGCGCGCCGTACGTGGCGGTCAATCTGGAAGAGCATGTGACCTCCGAGGAGTGTTCAAGGAGCATACGCGGCATTCTGACAGCGTTTGACGGGCTGGACTTCCGCCTCCACGTCGGAACCGAGCAGTCAATGCGGGCTCGGTTGGGCGGTCTCAGCCGGGTGTCATTGATCGACCCGTGGCTGTTCAAATCGATGGGCCAGTGTCTGGCCGGTGACGAGACCACGCGTGACCAAGTGCGCGAGCCTGCCCTCGAAGAAGTCAAAGAGAAGCTGAAGGAATATCTGCTGTATCTGTCTTATCGTGTCTTTTGCCTGCGGCCGTATCCGTACGCGCTCTACTCGCTCGCCTTCGCTCTCGACCAACTTTTCCGCAGGCATGAGCTGATCACTGATGAAGCGGAGTTGGGGGAAAGCTATGGAAAGGTGTTTCTTCCGCCGTCGCAATTGCAGGGACCGGAGGGCCGGAGCCGGTTCCTTGGTGCGTGGAAAGAGTTGCACGGTTTCGATCTATTCGAAGGACGATGAGAGTTCTTGTTACCGGAGGTGCGGGGTTTGTCGCTGACATCACGCACGCGAACCAAGTCCTGGGGTTTCCTCCCAAGGTTACTTTCACCGAAGGCATCCGGATATTTACCGATTGGTACCTTTCGCGGAAAGGTGCAGGACACGAATGAATGTGCGGGTTGGGCCAGGCGAAGCTACGGATGCGGTGAGCGGACACCCTGCGGCGCCGCATAGTTGTTGTTTGCCGCGGTCAGAAGATCAAATACCATGCGCGCGTTGGCCTCCGGATCGCGGCCCAGGACCAGGTGGTAGCTTCGAGACCGCCGGAGCATGTGCCAACTCGCCCGCAGGCGTGCCCAGGCAACGATTGCCTTCTTGAATACCTCGCCCGGCCCGCGCTGAAACACGAATTCCATGCCCTGGAACAGGCCCAGGCCCACGACGCAGTTCGCGATCATCGCACGCAGCGCCGCCCCCGTCGTGGCGGGGCGAATGGAGCATGACTTTGCCAGGCTTCGTTCGCCGAGAAATACCAGGCGCGGTGTCGCCCGCGGGCGTACCCGCCCGGCAAAGTACGAGTAGTTCACCAGAATCTTGGTGCCGAACTCCATCCGGTTGATCCGCCGGAGATGCTCGGACGGGATCGCGCCTTCCGAGCCGGGAGGAAGCCCGAGGCGCAATGGAAACGCGTGCAAGTCGCCCTGCCCGTCAATCAATGGAGAATCATCGGAAAGAAGTCCGATTTCGCCGTAGCGCAGAAGAGAAGTTGCCAGCGTGCTCTTCCCACCACCCATCGGGAGCAGGACCAACGCCGCGGAATCGCCAATGCTGATACCCAGCGCATGTACGCGGTGAAGGTGCTGCGCATCCAAGGCCTCGCCAGCCTGAGATAGAAGGAAGAGATAGGCGGCCTCATAGAGGAAGTCCGGTTCCCTACTGAACAGTCGAAAGGACCTGTTGGCCGGTTCGTGAATACCCAAGGCATGGCCCGAGTAGTCGATGATCGTGTTGGTGCCGCTGCGATAGGAGACGTTGCGGGGCGTATAAACCACCGCCTCCGCATCCGATATCTTGTCATAGGGCGGGTCCCCCTCTAGTAACTCAATGGTATGTGAGTCTGCCGGTTCCACCTCGGTTCTAAAAAAGGCGAAGTCTTGGGCGAGGTTTTCGAGCACCGGGCATAGAGAACTGCGTACTGCGACGCGGTAACCGTAGATATCGAGGAAGACCGAAAATGGAGGTTGGCTCATCGGGCGCTCCGGCGGCTACGGCCCCCCCAGAGGCAAACGGTTCCGCGGGGCGGCAGAAGACGTGCATCGGGTCATGCATCCCTTCCATGGGCCATGCTGGAAGCCGAGCACGCCTGCGATTATATCATGTGGAATAGGGAGCCCTGGTTACGCCCTGCGGCTGGTTGAAACGGTTGTAGGGCACCCGGTGGCTTGGACACAAGATTGGGCTAACGACCAGTCGTACACATAGAGGCTGGTTCCAGGGCCGCGAAACCCCGCCACGATTTCATCATTGCCATCGCCATCGAGGTCGGCGCACAGCAGCGCGTGGCCGTCGCGGAAACTATCGTCGATCGCATGGCGACTCCACAAATCGCCCGCCTTCGCTCGCGTATAAACCACCACCTGCTCGCCATGCCAGGGCTCGATGGTAGCCAGGAAGCGGCGCCCGTCCAGCCTCCCCACGCCGATTTCGCTCGACCCGCGACGGGGGCTTGAAACCTGGTCGCCCGCCGCGAGGTGGGTCTTCGTCCAACTGAGGTCGCGGCCCGTCCCGGTGGAGTGGAAAAGGTGGACGCCCTCAAAGCTGGCCGTCAGGATTTCATCGCGCCCGTCGTTGTCCCAGTCCATGATGTGGACGCCGTGAACGACCGTCAGCGAGTCGTCAATCAGGTGAGAAAGCCACGCACCCTTGCCGGTGTCTTTGGCGGAAACGTGCCCGCGCAAGAGCGGCTCCGGAGGTTCGAACCAAGTGAGCGGGGCAGCGCCTTTGTAGTCCGGTTCCTTCGCGCCATAACCCAACAAGGGAACATCCACCAACCCCAGGCGACCGCTCCCGTCCAGGTCCGCCCAGCGCAATCGGTGCGAGGTGGGAATCCGGCCGAGCAAGCGCAGCGACCATTCGGAGTCCAACGAATTCCCCGGTTCCCCCCACCAAATACTTCCGCCATAGGTGCTGTCATTGAGCGTAAAATCGCTAGCCAGCGCCAAGCCGCGCATCGGATAGCCGCTTCGAAACAAGGGGGCCAGACTGATGTTCTGACGCGTTGCGGTGGTGATGGGCCGGGCCTTCCAGGAAGGATTCTCATACCATTCGACAATGCTCTCAGCCGAGCTTAACGCCAGGATGTCGGGTCGGCCATCGCCGTTGACGTCGGCTACGGCTACCTGATAGCCGTTCGGAATCTTTGCAATGGTGTGTGCTTGCCACCGGACCATATCTCTTTTCCCCCCTTCGCCCCGCCGGCTGCCTCCAGGGTCGCCAAGCTCGCATAAGCGGTGCAAACTCCTGTGGCTTCTTTCAGGAAACCCCTTCGAGAGCAAGTCCGACCGCCAGCGGCAGCCGGTCTTTTGGTCAGATCGCGATGGGGACATCTCATAATAGGCTCGATTCTAGCTCAAAGCGCGTTCGGCACTGGTGTAATTCGGGCGTTGCAGGCCGCAGTCATTCCCGCGGCACTGACCCCCTCACCCCCGGGTGAGGGGGTCGCGAGCCTGTGCCCGCCCATTTGCACCTGAATTACCGCTGATTTGATAGAAGACGCGGGTTCGCGTATAATCTGTCGTTCAGGGCGTTAGCACCGCAGAACGCCGCTAAAAACTATGCCTCCACGCACAATGTACGAAAAGATCTGGGAAGCCCACTTGGTGGCTGAAGAGCCCGGGCAACCTGCGCTCATTTATATCGACCGCCATCTCGTCCACGAAGTAACATCGCCACAAGCCTTCGCCGGCTTGAAGGCGGCGGGACGCAAGGTGCGGCGGCCGGACCTTACCTTTGCGGTCATGGACCACTGCGTACCTACCAAGGACCGGCAGTTCCCGTTGCTGGACGCGGTGGCGGCGGCACAGATTGAGGCCCTGGAGCGGAACTGCCGCGAGACGGGCATCATGCTTTTCAACATGCAGAATCCCAATCAGGGGATCGTGCACGTGATTGGGCCCGAACTCGGCATTACGCAACCGGGCCTGACCATCGTTTGCGGTGACAGTCACACAGCCACCCACGGGGCTCTCGGCGCCTTGGCCTTCGGCATCGGCACCAGCGAGATTGAGCACGTGCTGGCCACTCAATGTCTCCCGCAATTCAGATCAAAGACCATGGTGGTCCGGGTGGATGGAAGGCTTACTCCGGGGGTGACCGCGAAGGACATCATCCTCGCCGTGATCGGCAAGATGGGCATCGCGGGCGGGACCGGACACGCCATCGAATACGCCGGCGAGGCCATCCGCGCCCTCTCCATGGATGGCCGGATGACGGTCTGCAACATGACCATCGAGGGCGGCGCGCGCACCGGCATGATCGCCCCGGATGACACCACATTCGCCTACCTGGAAGGGCGTCCATTCATTCCCCGCGGCAAGGATTTTCAAATCGCCGTCGATTATTGGAAGTCCCTGGCCTCGGACCCCGGCGCGGCTTTCGAGCCGGTGCTGGAATTGGACGCGGCAACGATCGCGCCACAGGTGACCTGGGGGACGAATCCCGGGATGGTCACGGAGGTTACGGGGAAGGTCCCGGACCCGAGCAGTTTTTCGGACCCGGTGGACCGCAAGGCCGCCGAAAGCGCCCTCGAATACATGGGCCTCGCGCCGGGAACACACATCGTTGATATCCCGCTTGATTACGTGTTCATCGGCTCGTGCACCAACTCCCGCATCGAGGACCTGCGTCTGGCAGCGCGCGTGGCGGCAGGGCGGAAGGTCTCGAAGACACTCAAGAGTGCGCTCGTGGTTCCCGGCTCCATGCGCATCAAGGCGCAAGCGGAGAAGGAAGGTCTGGATAAGATATTCCGCGAAGCCGGATTCGAGTGGCGCGACGCAGGTTGCAGCATGTGCCTCGGAATGAATCCCGACATCCTTCCCAGCGGCCAACGCAGCGCCAGCACCTCCAACAGAAACTTCGAAGGACGACAGGGTAAGGGCGGCCGCACTCATTTGGTCAGCCCCATGATGGCTGCCGCCGCCGCCATCGAAGGGCACTTTGTGGATATTCGGACCTGGAACGTGGGTCGGACGGAAAAAGGTTAAAGGGTAAAGGTTAAAGGGTAAAGGCTTCGGAACATAAAAAATAGTGTCCGCACCGGTTGCGCCACGGACAACGGACCACTGACAACGGACTAAGACAATGCAACCTATCATAAAGCACACAGGACTGGTAGCCCCGCTCGATCGGGTGAATGTTGACACCGACCAGATGGTCCCGAAGCAGTTTCTGAAGTGGACTACGCGCGAGGGGTACGGCCGCGTGCTCTTTTACGACTGGCGCTACTTCAGCGACGGCAAGACGCCCAATCCGGAATTCGTGCTGAACTCCCCCCGCTACAAGGGCGCCTCAATTCTGCTGGCGCGCGCCAACTTCGGCTGTGGCTCCAGCCGCGAGCATGTTCCCTGGGCGATTCTTGACTACGGCTTTCGCGCCGTTATCGCGCCCAGCTTCGCCGACATCTTCTATAACAATTGCTTCAAGAACGGGGTGCTGCTGGTGACGCTGCCCGACGCGGAAGTGAACGAACTATTCCAGCGCACGGAGAAGAATGTGGGATACCGGCTGAGCGTTGACCTCGAAAACCGGACCCTTTCGGATGACCTGGGGCTTAGACTCTCCTTCCAAATCGATCCCTTCCGCCGCGAGTACCTGCTTAAAGGCCTTGACGACATCGGGCTGACCCTGCGCCTCGTGGACCGTATCGCAGCCTTCGAGGAGAGCCGCCATCCATCCGCCGTCATGTATGAGCCCGTGGAGGCGAGCCTTACCAAACCGGCGACATGATTTCCTCCCTTGAGCGCAGTTTGTTAGGCGTCCTTCTTTATCCCCATCGGTTCCGTCGGCAACTGTGCTCCATGCCAGCATGCGACCACCCAAATGGTCCTGCCTTCACGACGGTAAAAAAAACGATAGGGGCGAACAATCACCTCGCGAAAGGGAAGATCCGGAAACTCCGGAATAAGTCGACCGGACTCCGGATATCGCGTGAGGCGTCGGAGCGTGCGCTCAGCTTTCTTCCGGAACTTGATGGCTGCCTGCGGATTGCCCTGCTGAATATAGGACACCGCCTGGAGAAACTGGATTCGTCCGGAGGGTGTGAACCGGACTTTCACTTTGGGCCACCGGCAAGAATAGCGTCAGCCTCAACCAGGACCTCATCCAGGTCGAATCCCCTCCCAGCCGTGATTTCTTGCTCGCCCCGTGCAAGGAGATGCAGAAGTTGGCGCTCGTGTTCACTGCGCTCGTAGTCTTCCATGCTCAGAAGGACCGCCGCGGCCCTTCCCCGCTGCGTAATGACGACAGGTTGCCTCGATGACTTGAGGCGCTTCAAGGCGGCGGCTGCGTCTTGTCGAAGGTCGGTAACAGGAATGATGTCGGGCAGCTTTGCCATAGATGTAACCTCCAGGCGTACGCTTAACGATATCTCCAATGTTTCCTCGCTGTCAACGGGTTGGCCCTCCTGGGTAGTGGTGTCATTTGGAATGGCATCCCTTGCCAGATGCCGGTCATTCCCGCGAAAGCGGGAATCCAGTGCGTGGACAGCGCATTTGTGAAGGTTTGCGGAGTGGATTCCCGCTTTCGCGGGAATGACTCCGGCTTGGAGCGCCCATCTCTCACAAATGACACCACTACCGCCCTCCTGGTAGTGGGGGCGCCGACATGAAAAGCATTCTCTGCGTTACCCGCGACTGTTCACCCCCACCACGTTTCGCCGGGCATCAAGTGCGCGCGAACGTAGTCTTCGTTCAACTCCACGCCCAATCCCGGCTTATCTGAAATCCTGTACTTGCCGTCTTTGATCACGGGGCCGTCGTAAATCACGAATTTCTCCCACGCATCTGTCGGCAGGCTCCCGGGCGAGAATTCCTGGGCGCGGAAGTCGCGGATGGCTGCCGCGCAATGCGCGGAAGCGAGCGCCCCCAGCGGGCTGGAAGCGAGGTGGGCGCAGACAGGAAGGTAGAAGAGGTCCGCCAGGTCGGCGATTTTCTTTGACTCCAGCAGCCCGCCCGCTTTGGGGATATCGATGTGAATCAGGTGGCAACCCTGGTTCAAAATGAAGGGCTTGAAGCCCTGGCGCTTGTAAAGGTTTTCTCCGGTGAGGATGGGCACGGGAGAAGCCGCGGCGAGCTTGCTCCAGGACTCGGAGTAATCCGGCGGCATAGGATCCTCGAGCCACATCGGCTTGATGGGCGCGACGGCCCGCGCCAGCTCCAGCGCGTCAATCCAGTCGAACTCCCAATGGCAGTGCACGGCGATGTCAATGTCCTCCCCCAGCGCCTCGCGCAAGTTGGCAAAGCCCTTGCCAATCCGCTCCAGGTCCTTGGGCGTCAGGTGGCGGCTATTGGGCTCGTGGCCGGGCTCGCGAAACTGTGGGTCGTACTTCGCGGGGAAGACATCGGCGTCCGCCTTGACTGCCGTGATGCCATAGGGGTGGCTCTTCAGCGCGGCCGCAAATTCGCGGCAGGAAGCCGGGTCGAGCATGTCTTTGGGCGAGCGCGTCCAATAGGCCCGGACGCCGTCGCGGTACTGGCCGCCCAGCAGCTTGCACACCGGAGCTTCCAGGATTTTCCCTCCCAGGTCCCACAGAGCGATTTCCACTCCGCTTATCGCCGTCACCGTCACTCCCGCGGTCGAGCCTGCTCCTCCCGTGGAGCGAACCATTTTGGTGTAGAGCGGCTCGATGTCCAGCGGGTCCTCGCCCACCACGATGGGGCGCAAGTAACCCAGGATCACGTCTTTCACTCCGCGCCCCCAGTAGGCTTCCCCGATTCCCGCGATGCCGCTGTCGGTTTCGATTTTCACCATGTTCCATTCGGTGGTTCCGTGGACGGCCATGGCTTTCACGTCAGTGATCTTCACCTTCTTGCGCAGGGGCGCAGCCATCGCCCGATAGCTCGATAGAACCGCTGAGGCGGGTACCGCCGCCGCTAACCCTTTGAGGAAATCCCTTCTGGCCGTGTGTCGCATAGAATCTTCACCTTTGTTCATGGGATCAGCGTGCCGTAAGACGCTGCGAGTCTAGGTTAGGGCGGCCCGCAAGTCAATCCGTCTGTGATAACATGTGTGCCGGGAGGGTACCGCATGTCCGGCAAAAAAGTCGTAATCCTCGATGGCTGTGGGCCTCTTGAACAAGACTTTGCCCCCATTCTTGGCGGGCTGTCGAACGTGCTCAGACGGGACGGCTCTCAAATCGAGACCTTCCCTTTGCACGCAATGAAATTGGCCCACTGCCTCGGTTGCTTTGGCTGCTGGCTGAAGACGCCGGGCATGTGCGTTGAGGATGACGCCGGCCGCCAAATCGCTAAAGCGGTCATTCAGAGCGATACCACGGTGTTCTTCACGCCTGTAACCTTCGGGGGATACTCGCCCGATCTGAAGAAGATGATGGACCGTTTCATTCAGCTCATACCTCCTTATTTCCAGATCGAGCACGGCGAAGTTCACCACCCACCCCGCTACGCACATCGGCCCCGGCACATGATGGTGGGTGTACAGAGGCATCCCAACCCCCATGAGGCTCATATCTTCAAGATCCTCGCGGGGCGCAATGCCATCAATTTCCATCCCCCCTCGTATGCGGCGGAGGTTGTTGTCGCTACGGACCCTGCCGACACACTGCGCCGGCGCTTCGAGGCGTTGCTGGCCAGGTCGGATGCTCTGCCCTTCGGCGAGTCCGCTGCTTCGCTGATGCCGCCTGTTGTCTCCGGTATGGGCGCCGACCCGAACAGCCCAAGGCGGGCTTTACTCATTGTCGGCAGTCCCAAGACCAATTCGCCCAGCACCTCGAGCGCCCTGGGAAAGTACCTTCTGGAGCGCCTTGGCGACCGCGGTTGGGAAACCGAATCGCTGACGCTCCGAGCCAGCCTGAGCCGTGAAGAGGGTGAGGCCGCGCTGCGTGCCTCAATCGATCGCGCCGGATTAATCCTTTTGGTCTTTCCACTCTATACCGATGCCCTGCCTTTTCTCGTGACCAAGGCCCTCACGGTGATTGCAGCTCATCGGCGAGCCGCGGCCCATCCGCCCCCGCAGCGGCTGGTGGCCATTGTGAACAGCGGCTTTCCCGAAACCCACCAGAACTCGGTGGCACTGGCAATATGCCAAGAGTTCGCGGCCCAGAGCGGCATCGCGTGGGACGGCGGCCTTGCCTTAGGCGGAGGAGGGGCGATCGGCGGGCAACCCCTCACCGTGACGAAGCGCCCGGGGCTGCCTGTCAAGCATGTGATACAAGCCCTGGATTTGACCGCCGCGGCTCTGTCCGAGGGGCGCCCCGTGCCAGCCCAGGGGGTAAAGTTGATGGCGAAGAATCCCATCCCCTTTGTGCCCTTTGCTCTCTGGCGCTGGATCTATATTCGGTTTGGGGCCAAGGGATTTGAGCGCGAGGCTGCACGGAACGGTGTCAGCAAAGAAAAACTGCTCGATCAGCCTTATGCAGCATAGCCGGCAATCAGTTGCCGTGCCCGCGCGGCGGCCTCGGGCACAGCCGCCTGGACAGGGCCGGAAAGGCCGATACCGGTGCTCAATCGCTGCGGTTCGACGCCCACAACGAAGACATGGTCAGGAAGTTCGCCAAGAATCGCTGCCGCCGCGAGCAGTTCGCCGGCATTTCCTTCGTGGGCCGTCGCGGCGCGGCGCGTGCCCAGCTCCTGGATCTGCCGGGCGCCGAGGACCGACACGGCGCCGGGCTCTTTGCCGAGCTGGAGGGCATCGAGGATGATGAGCGCTTGCCGCCCGCCAAGGCAAGCGAGCAGATTCAGCCCTTGCGTGCCGCCATCGAGGAACTCCACGCGGCCGTCCTTATCGCCATATTGCCGACGCAGAGATTCGAGAATGACCAGGCCCACCCCGTCATCACTGAGCAGCGGGTTTCCGAGGCCTAAAACCAATACCGAGGCAGGGGAAGGATGACGACTATCCAAGCCATTTATCCTGTTCGATGTCGCCTTGCTGATAGAACTTCATCCCGGAAATCATGGAGGTGACCAGCCCATTGCGATATTGATGGGAGTCATACAGTACGATGTAAACATGGAGAATGGCGAATGACACAAAACCCCAGGCAAACAGATGATGCCACATGTGCGTCCGAAACGAGCCGCCCAGCAGTGGAATCACCCATCCCACCAGCTTGTTCAGCCACCCCGCCGGATTCGATTCCGAGTACATGGCCAAGCCAGTGAAGATTTGCGCCCAACCCAGGCCGATGACGAAAAGCGTATAGGCCAGGCCCCCCAAGGCGTTGTGGCCTAAATGAATGTGGCCGCGCTGGAGCTCGAAATAGTCGGCCGACTGCCGCGCCAGATCGCGCCACCAGCTCCGCCGCCACACAAAAGGAAAGCCCGAGCGCGCGTAGTTGTTGCCCATATAGAACCAATAGATGCGGAGCAGAAAACTGACCAGGAAGACCAGGGCGGCGGCGAAATGGATCTCCCGCACCCGTCCCATGACGAAGTGTTTGTAAGCCTCGCCGAGCGGCGCCAGGATGGGGTGGGAGATATACAGCCCGGTCAGGAAGAGCACAGTGATCGAGGCGGCGTTAACCCAATGCGTCAGGCGGACGGGCCATTCCCAAACGTACTTTGCCCGATAGAAGTCGTTGGGATTCGAGGCCAGATCAGCGGGACTAAAAGATCCGATTGCAGCAGCCATTATTGCCTCCTGCCGACTCAACTCCCTGCGGCCACGCCGCTTTTGTCGAAACAACGTGCAGCGGCGAGTTTACCTCGCCAAATTCACCTCGCCAAATGGCGGCGCAAAGCCGCCTCTACTGCACCACCACCTCCGCCAAGAGGCGCCCGTCCGGTCCCAAAACGTGCGAGGCGCAGGCAAGGCAGGGGTCGAACGAGTGGATGGTGCGCAGAATCTCCACCGGGCGCTGCGGATCGGCCAGCGGCGTCCCCAGCAGGGCAGCCTCATACGCGCCGTGCTGCCCCTGCGCGTCTTTGGGTGAGGCGTTCCAAGTTGAGGGCACCACAATTTGGTAGCTGGCGATCTTGGCGTCCTTGATGTGGATCCAATGGCCCAGCGAACCACGCGGCGCCTCGGTGAAGCCGTACCCTTTGGCCTCGGCCGGCCAAGTCGAGGGATCCCACTTCGAGGTGTCGGCGGTGGTGGAATTGCCAGCCTTCAGGCTCGCCACCAGGTGATCGTACTCGGCCAGCAGCCAATGCGCACCCAGTTTGGTTTCGAGGCCGCGCGCCGCGGTTCGTCCCAGAGTCGAGAAGAGCGCGGCCGCAGGCAACTTGAGCCGCCCCAGGGCCTCGCCCACTACTTCCTTGACCTCCGTGTTCCCGCTCGCGTAGCCCACGATCATGCGCGCCAGCGGCCCCACCTCCATCGCGTGTCCGTTCCAGCGCGGCGACTTGAGCCAGGAGTACTTGGCGTTCTCATCCAGTTGTTTGAAAGGCGGCTTGGGGCCGGAGTACTTGGGCTCGGTAATGCCGTCCCAGGGATGCAGCGCGGTCTCACCCGCCGGGTATTCGTACCAGGAGTGGGCCACTTCCTCGCGAATCTGCTTCGAATCGGTGAGATCCACCGGCAGCACTTCGCCCAGGTTTTTGTTGAGCACGATGCCCCGCGGAAAACGGAAGTTGGAGGGATCGCCAATGCCATTTTGCGGCAGGTCGCCGTAGCTCATGTAGTTGCCCAGGCCCCCGCCAATCTGCGTCCACTCGGGATAGAAGGAAGCAATGGCCAGCAGGTCCGGAATGTACATCTGCTCGACGATCTGGATGGCCCCCTGGATCAGCCCGTGGACATAATTGAGCCGCTCCATGTTGATGGCGTTGTCGCCCTGGAGATTGATCGCCACCGGCGCGCCGCCCACCAGATAATTGGGGTGGGGATTTTTGCCGCCGAACACCGTATGTATTTTGCACAGCTCCTTCTGCCATTTGAGCGCTTCCAGATAGTGTGCCACCGCCATCAGGTTGGCTTCCGGCGGCAACTTATAGGCGGGATGGCCCCAGTAGGCATTCTGGAAGATACCGAGTTGACCGGAACTGACAAATTTCTTGAGCGTCCCGGCGAGATCGCTGAAGTAGCCGGGGCTGGCCATCGGCCAGGAAGGTGAAACCTTCTGAGCCAGGGTCGCCGTGGCGCTGGGGTCGGCCTTGAGCGCCGAGACCACGTCGACCCAGTCGAGCGCGTGCAGGTGGTAGAAGTGGATCACGTGGTCCTGAACCATCTGGGTGAGATACATGATGTTGCGGATGATGTCGGCGTTGGCAGGCACACGGATGCCCAGGGCGTTCTCCACGCAGCGCACCGAAGCCAGGGCATGCACCGTGGTGCACACCCCGCAAATGCGCTCGCAGAAGGCCCAGGCATCGCGCGGGTCGCGCCCCTGCAAGATGATTTCGAGGCCTCGCCACATGGTGCCCGAGGA
>Ga0326727_10002002_pt1 | contig 72175 bp, 55 predicted proteins | sample MB2enrmetagenome_FD_207643 | JGI IMG/M metagenome (GOLD analysis project Ga0326727, IMG submission 207643) | Lab enriched peat soil microbial communities from McLean, Ithaca, NY, United States - MB29MY | ecosystem: Environmental > Terrestrial > Soil > Wetlands > Peat | place: USA: New York... | reverse complement strand
TACTTTGGCCTTGAAGGCCGCACTGTGTCGTTTCCGTTTTGCTTTCATAAGTCTGCTCTTTCTTATCTACAGCAAACCAGCAAAAGTCGAACTTTACCCGTGGTCTAAAAATAGGGGTCCACCTCTCTCCGTCACAATAACGGGCTACTCCGGCCCCGGCGGCGCAGTGACCGTACCAAGTTCTTTGGATGGCCTGCCCGTCACAGTCATTGGGAATGGTGTGGAATCTGTCTTAAACATGTTCAACCCAATAACGAGCCTCACAATTCCCGGAAGTGTCACAAGCATCGCGCAATCCGCATTCAAGACGAGCGTACTAACCAGCGTCACTATCAGCAACGGCCTCACCAGCATCGGAGACGAAGCGTTCGAGGACTGCTACGACCTAACGAACGTCACAATGCCTGAAACCGTCACCATCATCGAATACAGCGCATTCAATAGCTGTTGGCATCTGACCAGCATTACGATTTCTGGCAACGTCACCGCCATCGGGAGCGAAGCGTTCGCTTACTGCACCAGGCTGACCAACGTGACGATTCCCGGCAGCGTGAGCAGCATCGGAAGCTTTCCGTTCTATTCGTGCTTCAGCCTGACCAGCGTCTTTTTCATGGGCGACGCTCCCGCTGTTGATTGGAGTATGTTCGTGAGTTTGGATACTGTGCCTCCTTCCTATGACCCCGTGACTGTTTATTATTTGCCTGGCACCACCGGTTGGGGTGACTTCATCTCCACTACCAGCGTTCCTGCTGTATTGTGGAATCCGTCAATTCAAGCCATTGGGATACAGAGCAATCAATTCAGTTTCACCATCACCGGCACAGCCAATATCCCCATCCTGGTGGCAGCCAGCACCAATTTAGCAAACGGTATATGGACTCCGGTACAATTTTGCACCCTTACCAACGGTTCAATCTACTTTACTGACCCTGCTTGGACGAATTATCCCGGTCGATTTTACAAAGTCTTCTACCCATAGGCCGTTTTGGGGTTACGACGGCCAAACTGTCAGAATATCGCCCGCCAGTTTTTCTGGAAGTGCAGCACCTCGTAACCGGCTCTGTAGCTCTGTCGCAGCGACTACGAAATCCGCCACGAACTGCTCTACAACAATCAACGGAGAATCTTTCACGCCACGAGAAAGTATTTGCAAATGTGTATTCCCATCGAGGGATGCCTCATTAACCGATCCAGTGAGGACAACGCCTTGTGGACGGAGAACGTGAGTCATGCCGCAACGCAGGCACGAATATAGATCATGTGCAGGCTTGTCTTTATCTTTATATGGGTGTGGGCGAGAAAATTGATGATAGGGTTTTGGAAAAAGTTCATTCACCGCAAGGCAGAATCGCGAAGCTGACTTGTACTCGGCATCAAGAGGACAATCGTCAAGGCAGGCACCAAGGAACTCTATGCCTACAGCAATGAGCCCAGCGCCAAAATAGGTGTTCTTCTTTGCTAAATCAGGAAGCTGTTTTTTCACGATCTCGTCCAAGAATCTGAAGATGTCGAAGCTCATGCTCTGCCGAATGTCTTGTGGTGTCATATCGTTCTTACCGTTGTCGTCGGCAACGGTGTCGCCGCCAGCACCCGAAGTCAAGCCTTTAATCCGATTATTTCCAAAATGCGGGCAGACCGGAGACGAGCCGTTTTGGATTGTCCATCCTTCGATTTCATCCGGGCAGAGTTCATCTTCAAGCAACCCTTGGAGGCCAGGGCGGCGGCGGCGCTGCCGCCATCCGCCTTGGCCCCCCAAGGGCACCCGTTTCCTTTCACACCGCATCCAGACATGCAAACCGACTTGACGGTTGCGCCGACAATCGCACCACGCCGTTTTCGCGGAGAACTTCCGCCTCTATTACCCTGCCTTCACAGCAGGCTTTTGGCGCTTCGCATCATGCCGTTTTTGCCAGTGTGGCTTGAGGAGTGCCAGCGGATGGTCAATGCTTCCGCTGAAATCTTTTCTCTGTACGATCAGGAAGAAAAGGCCGGGTCGTAATGCCCTTGGCCCGGCGCGGTGGGATTTGGTTGGTGGACTTGTTGGCTCGGTTTGAGTTGATGCTTTCTCCTGGGGGTTCCTGAAGGACTGCAAACTCTTTTCCCCATTCCTCTGCCGAACATTCCCCTGCCTTCGGATTTTTTCTCAACCCGTGTCCCGGCCAGAGAGGCTTGACCCTCTAAACGCGGCCCTGTATATTTCCCAGCGATGAAGACGCGAAAGGAAACCCTCAATTTTACAGCCGTCATATATCCTGACGCGGATAGCGATTGGCTCGTGGCGCATAATCCAGAGACGGGAACGACCACCCAGGGCAAGACGTTCGAAGAAGCGCTGGCCAACCTGAAAGAGGCAACGGAACTTTATCTTTCCGAATTCCCGCAGGCGACAAAGGGCAGGGCGATTCTGACCACCTTTGAAGTGTCATCGCTGGCCCATGCCTAAACTCCCGGATGTTTCAGGAAAGGAGGCGCGGCGCGCTCTGGAGCGGTTGGGCTTTGTTTTTAGACGGCAGAGCGGCAGCCATGTAATCTTGCGTCGCGGCAATCGCGGCTGTGTGGTGCCGATGCATCGGGAGATCAATCGCGGCACACTCAAGGGCATCTTGGAACAGGCCAGGGTCAGCGTGGACGAATTCATGGCGGCTTTGTGAGTTGAATTTAAATGGCCACAGGTCCGCTTGGCGACCCGCATGCCGGAAAGGCAACGACATCCCCGACGGCCCCGGATGGCTTTATTGGCGCCGCCCCGCCAGCCTTTCCCCTTTGCCCGTGCCCGTGGTTGCCGGGGAGCGGACTCCCTGCAAGCGCGTCTCCCTTTTGGACAGGTGGCCAAACTGTGAAAACGCCGCTGGGCTTTCCACCAACGCCGGCGCAAGTTCGGCGCGCTCTTGAAACTCAATGGTGAATTCCCGCTTTTCCATCGCCCGCGACCGCCCCAACCTTTGATTGAAACCGCTCTTAACTCTTCTTCTTCCCATTCCCCTGACAATCATTCCTCTGACCATAGATTTTACTCGGAAAACGGCGGGCTGGGGATTTTGTTGGAAATGCGTGATTCTGCCGGATCGCGGTGCGGAATACCGAGAATTGACGGAAATTCTTCCCCGTTCCAAGTCTGGGGTGAACTCAGGAAAACTTTCTGTTGCATTCCCATCAAAACGTGGTAATATAGACTTTGTGTGGCGCCCGCGCGCCTGTTCTTTGACATTTTGCAGCGGGAAAGGGACGGGGGAAGAAAGGCTCAAGGCTGACCCGCCTTCGCCAGAGCTCCCGTCGTCGCCGAGGCTCTGGCGAGTCAAACTCGCTCCTTTGTGGCAGGGGTGTTTGGAATGCGCGTGGATTTCACGCCACCAACCCCCTGCCAGGAAGGCCGCCGCCAAGGCCGTCGAAAGGTGCAAAAACGCAGCTAAGAGCAGCTAAGAGCAGCTAACGGCAACTTGGCGTTTTTTACCGAAAACGCGCCGAATCGGCCAGCCACGGGGTCCTTCGAGCTAATCAAAGTCAATCAACTTGTCGCGCCGCAGCTTGGCGAAGGCGGAAGGCTTGGTGAAGGCGGAAGTCAATCAACCTGAAAATATGCGTCCAACGAGGTTTGATCGGGTCGGAGGGCGGCCCGAACCGGCAATTTTTACCTCTTCCGGTTCCGTGCTGGACCTTGAACCTTGCTTGCCGCGCCGAAGCCTCGCGAAGGCGGGAACTTTGAACTTTGAACTTTGAACTTTGAACCCAGCTCCGCCAATTAGCACCTATTCGCACCAAATCGCACCAAATCGCACCAAAAAAAATATTTTTCACGCAAGAAATCGCAGCCAGTTGCAGCCAGTCGCAGGTAATCGCAGGCAATCGCAAGTTGGCGTTTTTTAAGGTCTGACCGGATTTGCGTGAACTTGACGCAAAAAGTTGCAGGTAGTTGCAGGCAGTTGCACTTTGGCGCTTATACGGGCTGTGCGCATGTAGTGAAACAAGTACTGCTGGGCGTAGCCGGCGTAAGGCCCGAAATGCCTGCGCGTGAAATCCCGCAGGCGCGGCAGTTTGGCGCGGCGGCGGGGAAAATAAAGTTCGCGCAACGCCTTGATGATCCAGACATCCACCGGAAAGGCCTCGTGGAATCCGCCGGCGAAGAGCAAAACGCACTCGGCGATCTTGGCTCCAACGCCCGGCAAAGCGAGCAAGGCGGCGCGCGCCTCTTCCAGCGGCATTTCCGGCAGCCGCGCCAAATCCAGTTCTCCCGCGGCCAGTTTGCGGGCCGTCAGCGACAGGTAAGGAGCGCGGAAGCCCAATTTGCACTGGCGCAATTCCGCCTCCGTGGCGGCAGCCAGCCGCTCGACGGTCGGAAACGCCCAGGCCGGCTCGGTTCCCGGCGGGACGGGCACCGGCTCTCCAAAGCGCCGCGACAGCAGGGCGACGATCTGCTGGATTTGCACGATCTGCTTGGTCGAGGAACAGATGAATGACGCCAGGCATTCCCACGGTTGCTGCCGCAACAAGCGCAACCCGCGGCAGGCAGCCACCGCATCGCGCATCGGCGGGTCGTCGGGAAAGGAGGCCAGGATTTGCCTCAAATCCACCTCCGTCTGCAAATAGTGCCGCAGCCATTGCCAATCCTCGACCCCCGCCGCGCTTTGGGCGTCAATCGTGTCGTTCCCCTGGCGCAACCGCACCCAGCGTGCGGCCACCACCCCTTCCCATCCGGCTCCGACCCGCCGCCAGCGGAACGTCTGGCCGGAAGCCAGCGTGGCAGCCAGGTCGTAATTCTCCACCGCAAAAGTGGCGCGCGCGAGCGTCATTTCAACGCAGCCGATGACAGGCGATCAATTGCACGCGCCGGACGATGGCGCCCTGGAAAACAACGTCGCGCGCGCCAAGATTCGTGTAAGACTCAAATTGCCCCGCCACTTCCGGCGGCGGCGGCGGTTCCGGCGGACTGTCAGGAAGAAAAATATCCGGGTCGCCGCGGCACCAGCGCCAGAACCAATGCGGCCGCAGAACCGGGGCGCTGATTTCGCGCACGAACAGCGCGTTTTGCCCGGTGCGGTTGAGATAGTTCGGCCAGAAATAAAACTGATTCCACGGATGTTGTGCGGCGTAGTAATAGACCAGCGGCTCGCCCAGCACGCGGCTTTTGGCCTCCGGCAGGTAAAAGGAAAGCTGGGAGGCGAAGCCATAATGCCCGGCGATGATGAACGCCGGCGGGCCCTCGGCCGCCAGTTGGCGGCGGGCCTGGCCGACGATCCCGGCCAGCTCCTTCCACCCATGCACCCGGTGCAAAAGGTCCAGCTTGGGCGGCAGCCGGCGGTGCAAAATTCTCCCGGCCAGATTGCTGTCATGCAGCATGACCACAAGGACCAGCCCCAAGGCGATGCCCGCCGTCAGCAGCGGCCTCAGCGCGGCGGTGCCCGAATCCCATCGTTTTCCCCAGTAGAGCGCCATGAGGCCAAAGAGCGGGATGACCGAGGGAGCGATCCAGTTGCCCAGCACGTGGCTGTGCCAGCTCAACAGAAAACAGCCGGCAAAGAGCGGCACGCCCATGCTGAAAAGAAAAAGCTCGAAGGGTTCGCGCCGGTCCCGCCGCCAAAACGCCACCGCCGCCCACAACGCCGCCACGAAGAAAAGCGGGTGCAGCGCGCCCGCCTCTGTCAAGACGAATTCTAACGCGTGCGTCCGCCCCCAGGGCATGTTCAACTGCCCGTCGGTGGCGATGTGTTCCAGAGTGATCCACTGGTGTTGCCGCATCCAGACCAGCATCGGCAGACAAAACAAGGCGGACAGCAGCAGCGCCAGGTACGGACCCGGGCGGCGCAGATGACGGCGGGCCGGAGGCCACAACAGAAAGAAGACGCCCCAGCAGAGCGGTTGCAGCAGATTGGTCCATTTGCTCAAGCATCCCAGCCCGGTCCACAATCCCACCCAGAGCCATTGCCCGGTTGTCCCGCCGGGTTGAGCGGCCCGCCAGCCTGCCACCAGGGCGGCCGTCCAGAACAAAACCGAGAGCGGGTCCACCGTCATGACCGTCGCCCCCAGGGCCATCAGCGGAGTGACGCTGAGGATCAAAACCAACATGAAGGCCAGCCGCGCCCCGGCCTGCCGGGCCATCAGACGCAAGACCAGCACGGAGAGGATGGCCGCGATGACCGGGGAAAAGAACCGCACCCCAAATTCGTTGTCGCCCCAAAGATGAGTGCCGAGCCATTGTGTGTAGGCGATCAAGGGCGGTTTGCTGTAATAGGACAACGCCGGGTGCTTGGACCATAGCCATTGGTAGGCCTCGTCCTCGCTCAACTCGATGCCGCCCAGGCCGAGATATGCCAGGCGCACAAAGAGCAAAATGCCGATGAGCACCCAGCCCAGCCGCAGCCATTGCGCGTCGTCCTCGGCGGGCGGGTCGGGCGTCCCGGCTGGGCGCGCCACCGGATTCAACAGCGAAGGCATTCGTTTCCACCAACCCGGAAACCAGCGCGGGCCGGCCCATTGCCAGACGGCGTCGGCTCCCAAAACGACGGCCGCGCTGTATCCCATCCCCAGCAACGCCCCGGCCAGCACGTCGCTGGGATAATGGACGCCGTTGTAAATTCTGGACAGGCCAACCAGCGCGGCCAGAGGCAACATGCACCACACGCTCCGCCGGTAATAGATCAGCAGGATCAAGGTTGCGCTCAACCAATTGGCCGCGTGCGACGAGGGCATGCTGAAACTGCCGCCCAGGCCCACCCTTAGCTTGACATCGGGCAGGGCGCAAAAGGGGCGCGGACGCCCGACGGCGTGTTTGAGGGCGTCGCACACGATCCAGTCGCCCAGGCACAACGCCAGCGCGAGCATCACCACGCACAGACGGCCGCGCGCGCCGCCTTTGACCAGGAGGACAAGGGCCAACGCGATGAGGATGCAGGTCAACCAGGGCGGATCGCTGACCCAGGGCATCAGCCAGTCAAAGAACCCGTTGCTCCAGGAGACGTTGACCAGGCGGAAGAGCCGGACATCCACGGATTGCAGCCAGCCAATCATGAAAAACGCGAGGGGGGCCGGCCTCTAATACACGACCAGGGAACGGACGGGAAAGCCCTTGAGCTTCTCCCGCCCCTTGAGAAAACTCAGCTCGATCAGAAAGGCGGCCTCCAGGATTTGCGCGCCCAGGCGCTGGAGGAGAATGGCCGCGGCGCCGGACGTGCCGCCCGTGGCCAGCAGATCGTCCACCAGCACCACCCGGCTGCCGGCTTTGACCGCGTCGGTGTGGACGGCGATGGTGTTGGAGCCGTACTCCAGATCGTAGGTCTGCTCGTAAGCCTGGTATGGCAGCTTGCCCTTCTTGCGCACCGGCACAAATCCGCACTTGAGCTTGTAGGCGGCCGCGGCCGCGAAGATGAAACCGCGGGCGTCAATCCCCACCACCGCGTCCACCGCGCCGGGCTGGAAACGGGCCGTCAAATGGTCAATCGAACCGGCGAAAAGCCGGGCATCGGCCAGCAGCGGCGTGATGTCCTTGAATTGAATGCCCGGCTGCGGAAAATCGGGGACGTTGCGAATGGCTTTGGTTATCTCCGCGATGGTCACATTCTCGATTGTCATGGGGCTGACCATAGCGGAGCGCGTCAGGTTTTGACAGCCTCAAGTTTCTCGATCATCTTCCGCAGCTTGTTCAGCGCGATGTTCTGAATCTGCCGCACCCGCTCGCGCGTGACGCCGAATTTGGCCCCCACTTCCTCCAGCGTCTTCTCGCTCCCGCCGTCCAGCCCGAATCGGTACTGTAGTATTGTCGCCTCGCGCGGGTCCAATGTCTTGACCATCTCGCGCAGCATTTTGATCACCGTTTTTCCCGCCAGTTGTTCATACGGCGTGTCGGCGTTTTCGTCCTGCACCACCTCGGCGAAATTGTTCGATTCGTCGTCCCCGATGGGCGCGTCCAGCGAGGCCGGGCGGATGGCCGCCGTGCGCATCTGGGCCACGCGCGCCGACGACATGCCCATTTCCTCGGCCAATTCCTCGTCCGTCGGCTCCCGTCCGAAGACCTCCTGCAATTTCATCGCCGTGCGCCGCATCTTGGCGATCTTGTCCACCAGGTGGACCGGCAGCCGGATGGTCTTGGACTGGTTGGCCAGGGCGCGCTTGATGGATTGCTTGATCCACCAGGAGCCGTAAGTGGAGAGCTTGCCCCCCTTGGACGGATCGAACCGCTCGACGGCCTTCATCAGCCCGATGTTGCCCTCATTGATCAGGTCCAGCAGGGGCAGGCCGAAATTCTCGTAATCGTGGGCGATCTTGACCACCAGCCTCAGATTGGCCTTGATCATCTGTTCGCGCGCTTTCCTGTCCCCCCTCTTGATGCGCGCCGCCAGCACAACTTCCTCCGCCGGCGTGAGCAATTTGACCTGGCCGATTTCCCGCAGGTAGAGTTTGATTGCCGTATCGCCGTCGTAGGGCTGGCGTTCCTTCTCCGGCAACGGGATGAACGCATCCTCGTCGCGCGGTATTTCCGGCGCCGGCCTCACTGGCGGTGGAACCTGCGTCTTGGACGCCGCGGCAGTCCGCCTGCGCCTGGGGCGGAGGATGCGGGCCGGCGGCTTTTTCCGGCCCTTTGGACCGTGTCGCGCGCGATGCTTCTTCTTTGCCATGCCTTCCGATGGTCAAGGAAATCTTTAGAGCAACCGGCCGCGCGGGCAAGCTAATAAAACCGTCAATTTTCAGTGCCTCCGGGCGAGCGCGACCGTCTTGGTCGCCGGGCGGTGCGTGCCGCGCCGCCCATCCTCTCTGATTCAGGAAAAAAAGAAGGCCGCCATGGGCGGCCTTAAACTGAATGTTCGGCGAAGTGCGAACGACGCCGATTAGCGGGCGAAGGCTTTGAACCGCTTCATGCTTCCCAATCCACCCAAGGCCAATCCAAGCAACGCAACCGTGGAGGCGCCATCCGGGACCGCCGAGGAACTGCTCACGTCGAACACGGCAGTGTAGGTACCGTGGAGGACGTAGTCTGGGCTGTAGCTTCCCGCCCAAGTCAGCGTAATCACGTCCCCCGCCAGCAATGCATTGACCCCGCCGTTGATAAAGTCATCGGAGACGGGCGTGATGCCCGTGAAAACCGGATCGGTAAAAGTCATCGTCCAAGGTAACGCGCCGTTTTGATTCATGGCGTCAGTCACCGTCAGCGTACCACCATTGAAATCGGCCGTGTCAAGGTTGTATTGGTCTTGGAAGCCAAATGTGTTGTCTCCTGCGGCAATCGTAATGGTTGGACTGATTATGTTGGCAGAGCCTGCAGGAACAGAGCCTCCAATAGAAGGGTTGGCAGTGAGAAAGGCCGGGTCGAAGTAATTACCCCCAGGATAACCTCCTCCGGAGGGTGTGAACACCCCGGTAACTGAGGTGCCCGCCAGTTGCGCGAACGCCGTGGTACTGGTCAGCGCAACCGCCGCGGCCAACGCAAGAGTCATTTTCATCTGTTTTTGTAGTTTCATATTTTTTGAACCGAGATTTCCTTTTTCTATTCCGGCTTGTTTTTGCGCCGAATCCGCCATTAGTAGCAGTTAATGTGCCAATGTGTACACTTAATTGCTTTATTTGAACGGCAAGCTGCATTGCCCAGCAGCAGAGCCACTTGCAATGAAACGAAAGAACGGGAATTGGGTGTGGTCGAAGTCAGGCTACAGGGCGAAGTGTAATGTTCTCCCGTCTATTTCGGAAAGGAAGCAATCGAATTGCAGAATGCGGATCCGCAAGGCTTTGAATATCAACAGCTTGCGTATGAGGCCGAAATAAAAGGCGGAAAGTGTAAGTAATTCCGACGATTCCAGCGAGGCTCGAAGTCCGCTCGCCTTCTCCGGCGCGAATCCGGTGGAGCGGTCAAAAACTCTGGAAGGCCATTAAATCCCGAATCATGGAGCGGAAAAATCAGCTTCGATTCGTCTTCGCCAAGATAACGGCGCGACATGGGCGGCAGGCAGGCGGATTCACAGGATGCGGAATCAGGAATCGGCAAGTTGCATTGGCCTTCGATGCGCCGCAGTGCTATACTTCTCCGGTGGCGTCCTTGTTCCGCAGTTGTGTCATCGGAGGCATTTGGCTCGCCCTGGCGGTTGGCGCCCAGGCGCGGCCTCCGGGACGGCAAGTGCTGCCGGGGCACGTGCCGCCCGCGGTGGCGGGTTTGAAAGCCGTTGGCGGCTTGCCGGAAACCAATCGTCTCAGGCTGGCCTTCGAATTGCCCCTGCGCAACCCGCAGGCCCTCAACAGCCTCCTGCGCGATCTCTACGACCCGGCCAGCCCTCGCTACCGTCGCTTCCTTAAGCCGGACGAATTTGCCGATCAGTTTGGACCGAGCCGGCAGGATTACCAGGCTCTCATCGCCTTTGCCCGCCAACGGCGCTTGCGAATTCTTGCCACTCACTCCAACCGCCTCCTTTTGGACGTCGAGGCCACAACGGCCGATTTGCGCAACGTCTTTCATGTCAATATAAAACTGTTCCGCCATCCCTCCGAGCCCCGGACCTTTTACGCCCCGGACGCCGAGCCGTCGGTTGATCTGGAGGTTCGCCTCCTGGGCGTCAGCGGTCTGGACAGTTATTTTCTGCCCCGGCCGCTGCTGCGGTCCGCCGTCCGCCGCGGGGACGGCGGCGCCACGCGGGCCCTGACCGGCTCCGGGCCGGGGGGCACTTTTGTCGGCAATGATTTCCGCGCGGCCTACGCGCCCGGGGTTGCGCTCAACGGCGCCGGCCAGGCGGTCGCCCTGGTGGCCTTCGATACTTATTATACCAATGACATCCTGGACTACGAAAGCCTGGCCGGCATTGCCCCCGTTCCCATCACCAACGTGATCGTTGATGGCTTCCACGGGCCGCCGGAAGGCGGCAGCATTGAGGTCTCCACCGACATTGAAATGGCGGTGGCCATGGCCCCTGGATTGTCGCAAGTGCTCGTCTATGAAGCGCCCTACGACTACACGTCTGTCAATAATGATTTACTCAACCAGATCGCGGTGGATGATTTGGCCCATCAGGTCAGTTGTTCCTGGTTTTTTGCCATTGACGCGGCGACGGACCAGATTTTCCAGCAAATGGCCGCCCAGGGGCAATCCTTCTTCAACGCTACCGGCGATCGCGGCGCCTATTACGCCCGGATGGCTGCCAAGGAAGGCGATCCGTTCATCACCGAGGTCGGCGGCACGGAAGTGGTCACCACCGGTCCGGGTGGAACTTGGAAGTCCGAGGAAGTTTGGCTCGGCTCCAGTGGCGGCGTCAGCGGCACTTACCTCATCCCCTATTGGCAACAATCGCTCAATATGTCCTCCAACAAAGGCTCCTCAGTCTGGCGCAACTCGCCAGACGTGGCCATGGCAGCCACTGGCATCGCCGTGGTCTTCGACAACGGACATACCAATGGGCTTTCTGGAACCAGTTGCGCCGCGCCCTTGTGGGCCGGTTTCATGGCGCTGATCAATGAGCAAGCGGCCCTGAACGGTCAGCCCCCGGTCGGATTTCTCAATCCGGCCCTCTACGGCATCGGCCAGAGCGGCCTTTATCACTCTTGCTTGCACGACATCACCCTTGGGTCCAACACCAACAGGGTCAGCACCAACAAATTCTTCGCCGTCGCGGGGTTCGATCTTTGCACCGGCTGGGGCACGCCCGCCGGCCAGGCGCTCATCAACGCCCTGGCGCCCACGGACAGCTTGGTCGTTCTGCCACCCGGCGGGCTTTCCTTCGCCCTCACCAATAACTCCCTGCCGGCCCCCGCGCCGGAAAACTTGCTCTTGACCAATCTGGGCGTCGCCTCCTTCAACTGGTCCATCGGGGGCGTGCCCGCCTGGCTCCAGTTCTCCGCCACCAACGGCGCCCTGCCGCCCGCCGGGGCCGCCGGCCTGACCGTCACCGCCAGTCCGGGGGCCACGAACCTGGCCGCCGGCGGCTACGCCGTGGATTTGACGTTGAACAATCTCACCGCCGGGGTGGCGCATGCCATTCCGATCTTTTTAGCGGTGTCGGATCCCTTGGTCCTCTCGCCCGCCGCCGGGATGGCGGTCAGCGGGCCTGTCGGCGGGCCGTTCAACGTGACTTCGCAGATTTTTTCGTTGAGCAACGCCGCGACCGGGCCGCTCAACTGGACGGTCGCTTCAGGCTCGGCCTTTCTGAACATCGCCCCCGGCGGCGGGACGCTGGCCCCCGGCCAGGCCACCGCCGTTACAGCCACACTCTCCCCCGCCGCCAGCAACCTGCTCATCAACGCCGACAGCGGGGTCATTTCGTTCGCGGACCTGGCCGCCGGCTTCGCGCAGACCTTGCCCTTCACGCTGGCGGTGGGCAACGGCGGTTTTGAAACGGGCGATTTTTCCGACTGGTCTTTTGCCGGCAATTCCAACGCGGACGTTGTCGGAGGCGCGCCTTTGTATCTGAGCTATGTTCATTCCGGCGCGTTCGCCGCCGTGATGGGGGAGCCGTCCACCCTGGCCACGCTCTCGCAAAGTCTGCCCACCGCGGCAGGCCGGCTTTACCTCATTTCCTTCTGGCTGGTCAATCCGGTCGGCGGGAACCCCAATGAATTCAAACTCTCCTGGAACGGCGGAACGCTCTTTGATCAAACCAACATGCCCAAATTCCTTTGGACCAACATGCAGTTTGTCGTCTCCGCCGCCGCCGCCGCCACGACCCTTGAATTCTCCTTCCAAAATAAGCCCGACGCTTTCGGATTGGACGACGTGAGCGTCACGGCCATCGTCCCGCCCTCGTTTGGGGCGATTGCCGCCAGCCCCGGCGCCGTGCTCTTCAACTGGAGCGCGATGCCGGGTTTTTCCTACCAGTTGCAATCTGCGACCAACCTGGCCGCGCCAATTTGGACCAACTCCGGCAGCGCCATTCTGGCGACCAACGGCACGGTGGCGGCCTCCAACGCCGCCCCCGCCGGTCCCCAACGGTTCTATCGCGTCGTCCTGGCTCTGCCGTGATCTCTATCCATCCCCCCTTGCGACTGGGGTGCGTATCAGTTTTTTGGCTGGCGGTTTCCTGATCTTAATCTTAATCCTAATCTCCTCTCATTCAGATCAGGATTAGGAGAAGCTACCCAAAAAAGTGATCTCCCCCCCTTGCGATTGCCCTTGCGAAGGCCGGGGCGGATTGTTAAACAACCTCCCGCATTATGGCAGCAATAGGCCGCTTTCAAAAAGGTGACGAGATTTTCCACGCCAAAGTGGTGGATGGCCAGCTTTTCCGCCTCCGCGGCGATGTCTTTGGCTCCCCGTCCTTCGACAAAAAACCCTTGCCTTTCAAAGGCTTGAAGACGTTGGCTCCGGTCGCGCCCTCCAAAATCATCGCCATCGGTCTCAATTACGCCGACCACGCCCGCGAACAAAACAAGCCCCTGCCCAAAGAGCCGCTCTTCTGGTTCAAAGCGCCCTCCTCGCTCATCCCTGACGGCGCCAAGATCGAGGTGCCCTTCCCTCATCATCGCACCGATTATGAGGCCGAATTGGCCATTGTCATCGGCCGCCGCGTCCGCAACGTCACGCCCACCGCCGCCTCCCGCTTCATCTTCGGCTTCACCGCGGCGCAGGACATCAGTGACCGGACCATCCAGAACTCGGAGAGCCAGTGGGCGCGCGCCAAATCCTTTGACACTTTTACGCCGCTGGGGCCGTATGTGGAAACCAAATTGGACCCCCAGGACCTGACCATCCAATTGTTTCAAAACGGGCAGCTTCGCCAAAACTCCAACACCAACCAACTCATCTTTAATTGCGCCCAATTGGTCAGCTTCGTCTCCGCCAACATGACCCTCCTGCCCGGCGATGTCATTGTCACCGGCACCCCCAGCGGCGTGGGGCCGATCGCCTCCGGCGACCGCCTGGAGGTGCGCATCCAAGGGTTGTCGCCCCTGGTTAACACCGTCAAGTAACCCGGCCGCAAGGCCCTGCCAAGAGAGCCGATTTTTATGCGTTGGACCCAGGCGTTCATCCCCACACTCAAAGAAACCCCGGCGGAGGCCGAAATCATTTCCCACAAGCTGCTCTTGCGCGCCGGCCTGGTGCGCAAGCTCACCGGCGGCCTTTACACCTTCCTGCCCCTGGGCCTGCGCGCCCTGCGCAAGGTCGAACAGATCATCCGCGAGGAAATGGACCGCGCGGGCGCGCTGGAAGTGCTCATGCCCGCCTTGCAGCCCCCGGAAATCTGGCAGCAAAGCGGCCGCTATGTCAGCGCCCAAGGCGTCTTCTTCAAGGCCCGCGACCGGGCCAAAAAGGAATGGATTCTCGGCCCGACCCATGAGGAGGTCATCACCACTCTGGTCGCGGCGGAATTGAGTTCCTACCGCCAATTGCCGAGGAATTTCTACCAGATCCAAACCAAGTTCCGCGACGAAATCCGCCCTCGTTTCGGCTTGATGCGCGCCAAGGAATTCGTCATGAAGGACGCCTACAGTTTTGACCTCTCCGACGAGGCCGCCCAGCTCAGCTACCAAAAAATGTACGACGCCTATACGCGCATCTTCCAACGTTGCGGCCTGGTCACCATGGCCGTCGAGGCCGACACCGGCGTCATGGCCGGAAAATTTTCCCACGAATTCATGGTGCCCGCCGATTCCGGCGAAAACGAAGTCGCCTGGTGCGAAAACTGCCATTACGCCGCCAACGTGGATAAGGCCTCCAGCCGCACGCCTCCAACGGAAACGACTCCCGGCGGCCCGTTGGAGAAATTCGCCACGCCCGGCGTCGCCACCATTGAAGATTTGACGCGCCCGCCCTTCAACGTCCCGGCCTGCCGTCAGATCAAGACTCTGGTTTATATCGTCGAAGACAAGCCGGCGCTGATCCTCATGCGCGGCGATCATCAATTGAACGAAGCCAAGCTGACCGGCGCGCTGGGAACGGCCGCGTTCCGCTCCGCCTTGGCGGAGGAAATCTTCGCCGCCTTGGGGGCGCATCCCGGAAGCCTCGGCGCGGTCGGGGTGAAGGACCTGCCCGTTTTTGCCGACGAGTCGTTGCGCGGCGGCGCCGGCCTGGCCACCGGCGCGAACCAGGACGGCTTCCATCTGTGCGGGGTGGAATTCGCGCGCGACATCGCGGTCAAGGCCTGGGCCGACTTGCGCCTGGCGCAGGCCGGCGAACCGTGCCTCAAGTGCGGCCGGCCCTTGCGCGTCCGCCGCGCCATTGAAGTCGGCCACGTCTTCAAGCTCGGCACAAAATACAGCGAGGCCTTCAACGCCTGTTTCCTCGACGAAGCCGGCAAAAAGCAGCCCGCCGTCATGGGCTGTTACGGCATCGGCGTCACCCGCACCCTCCAGGCCGTCATCGAGCAGTGCAACGACAAGGACGGCATCATCTGGCCCATCAGCGTCGCGCCCTACACCGTTTGTTTGACTCCTCTGGCCGTCGCCGCCGGCAGCCCGGTGATGAAACTGGCCGAGGAGATTTATGCCGCGTTGATGGCCCGCGGAGTCGAGGTCATCCTGGACGACCGCGACGAGCGCCCCGGCGTCAAGTTCAAGGACTCCGAATTGATCGGTTTCCCCATCCGCGTGGGCATTGGCGAAAAATCCCTCGCCAAGGGCGAGGTGGAACTCAAGCTCCGCGCCGGCCCGCTCACCCCGGTTAAAGCCGGGCAAGCCGTGGAAAAGGTCCTGGAGAAGCTCGCCGTTTCCAGCTCTTAATCTTAATCCTAATCCTAATCTTAATCCTAATCTTAATCCATTCTGATTGCCGAAGAAGATTAGGATTGGGATTAAGATTAAGATTACGAAACCTGCCCCAAAGACCCCCCGGCGCCATTTCAATGGCTGGCCACGCCGGTCCAGAGGAAGGATTGCAGGTGGTCCAATTGGCGGTCGCCCTCCCACAGGGAAACCCGCCAGGCGACCAGGTGGCCAAAGGCCGCGTAGTCGGAACCCTCGATGCGGAATTGGGTCCAGTTTCCGAGCCAGCCGCCCTTTTTGGCCGGTTCCTCCAGGGTGATGGTGTGGAGGGCATTGTCCAGCACCCCGCGCATCTCCGCGCGCAAGGTCAATTTGCTCCAGTCCACCTTCTTGGCCTTCCACTGCACCGCCAGGCGCACCCCGCCGCACAACTCCGGGGACTTGCGCAACACCAGTTGATAGGCGTCCCGCTCGTAGAGGCTGGGCGAGCGGGCGTGCCGTCCCTGTTTGTCCAAAAGCTGGGGCAGCACTTTGGCCACCCTCCCCTGGCCCGCCTGGGCCGGAGGCGCGAGCCACATCACCACCGCCAACGCGATTAAAAACCGCCGCATCGCCGCCCATTCTGCCCCCGCGCCGGCAAAAATCAAGCCGCTCAAAGAAGTCCAAAACACGCTCTCGGCCGCGTATCTTGCGTGGAGGCAAAAGGGATGGTAAGCTGACCGCCATGAACGGGACGATGCAGAACAAACGCCAAAGCCGCCGCCAGTTTTTGCAACGCGCCGCCGCCGCCGGCGCGCTGCTCCTGGCCCCGCCCGGCTTGCTGGCGGAGGCCGCGGCCTCCAAACGCACGGCCGCCGATCAGGTGACGCTCGGCAAAACGGGCCTCAAGTTAAGCCGCCTGGGCTTCGGCACCGGCAGCAACAACGGCGAGGTGCAGCATCAGCTTGGACAGGCGGGTTTTAACAGCCTCCTCCGCTACGCCTACGACCAGGGCATCACCTATTTCGATTGCGCCCAGAATTATCACACCTTTCCGTGGATCGCAGGGGCGATCAAGGGCCTGCCCCGCGAAAAACTCTTCCTCCAATCCAAGATCATGCACCGGCCGGAGGACGTCTTGGCGGCCATTGACCAGCATCGGAAGATCCTCGACACCGATTACGTTGACAGCATGCTCATTCACTGCATGATGAGGAACAATTGGACCGACGAGTGGAAGCGGGCGATGGACGGCTTTGACGCCGCGCGCCAGAAGAAGTGGATTCGGGCCAAGGGCGTCTCCTGCCACAGCTTGCCGGCCTTGCGTTGCGCCCGCCAATCGGACTGGCCGGAAGTGCATTTGGCCCGCCTCAATCCCCAAGGGGCCTTCATGGACGGGGAGACTGAAAACTACAACATGACTCTCAACCCCGTCGCCCCGGTGCTGGAAGAATTGCGCCAAATGCGGGCCAAGGGCCGCGGCATCATCGGCATGAAGCTGGTCGGCAACGGCACTTTTGTTGACGCGGCGGACCGCGAGAAAGCCATGCGATTCGCCATGTCGCAGCCGGAACTGGACGCCGTGGTCATCGGGTTCAAGAGCCGGGCCGAAATTGACGAGGCCATCCGGCGGATGAACGCCGCGCTGGCGTAATCGCCCCTATGTCTGCCCGGCGGGGTCGAGCAATTCCTCCAATTTCCCCTTCTCCAAACCGGACATTTCCAGCGCCACTTCGCGAATCGTCCGGTTGGTTTCGTAGGCCACTTTGGCGATCTTGGCCGCTTTGTCATACCCGATGACCGGCGCCAGGATCGTGCAGTTGGACAGGCTCTGTTCAAGGTTGGCCCGGCATTTGCCCCGCTCGGCTTCCAGCCCGGCGACGCACCGGCGCGCGAAAACTTCACTCCCCGTGGCCAGCAGTTCGATCGCTTGCAAAAGATTGTGGGCCATCAGCGCCATCATCACGTTCAACTCGAAATTGCCAAACGCGCCGCCGAAGGTGACGGCGGCGTCGTTGCCCAGGACCTGCCCGCAGACTTGCAGCAGCATCTCGCACATGACGGGATTGACCTTGCCGGGCATGATGGACGAACCGGGCTGCGTGGCCGGCAACCGCAATTCCCCCAGGCCCAGCCGCGGCCCCGAGCCGAGAAACCGGATGTCGTTGGCGATTTTTATCAGGCTCACGGCAATCGTCTTGAGGACCCCCGAAGTTTCCACCAAGGCGTCTCGTCCGCCCTGCGCCTCGAAGTGATTGTCCGCCTCCCGGATGGCCAGACTGGTTTCGGCGGCGATGCGCGCGATGGCCCGGCGGGCGAATTGCGGGTGAGTGTTGATGCCCGTCCCAACGGCCGTGCCGCCCAGGGCCAGTTCTCCCAGATGCTTTTCCGCCGCGCGCAGCCGCTCCAATCCGTGCCGCACCTGGCTGGCGTAACCGCCGAATTCCTGGCCCAGTCGGATGGGCGTCGCGTCCTGCAAATGCGTCCGCCCGATTTTCAGGACATCGTGAAATTCAGCCGCTTTCTTCTCCAGCGCGCCCGCCAATTCGGACAGGGCCGGAATCAACGCCCGCTCGATGCCTTCCAGGGCCGCCAGGTGAATCGCCGTGGGAATGGCGTCGTTGCTCGATTGGCCGCGGTTGACGTGGTCGTTGGGATGGACCAATTTGCCGCCGCGCTGGCTGCCGAGCAATTCCCCCGCCCGGTTGGCGATGACCTCATTGGCGTTCATATTGGTCGAGGTGCCCGAGCCGGTCTGGAAAATGTCCACGACGAACTGGCTGTCCCACTGGCCGTCAATGACTTCCTGCGCGGCTTTGACGATGGCGGCCGCCAGGTCGGGTTTCAAATCGCCCAGTTCCTGGTTGGTCAGGGCGGCGTGCTTCTTGATCAATCCCAGCGCGCGGATGAACCGCCGCGGAAACCGCAAGTCGCTGATGGGGAAGTTTTCCACCGCGCGGGCCGTTTGCGCGCCGTAGTAAGCGGAGGCCGGCACCTGCATCGGGCCCATGGAATCGGTTTCCGTGCGAAACGCTTCGTTCATGCAGTGGAAAATGCCCAAAGCCCGCGCTCAATGCAAGGAGGGGCTGCTCAAGTCACGGAAGGGCCAGATACCGGCGCGCGTTGTCGTAGCTTATGTTGCCGATCATCGGGCCGAGCAGGGCCTCGTCGTCGGGCAACTCGCCCCGCTCGACTTCCCGGCCGATGAGGTTGCAGAGCACGCGCCGAAAATACTCGTGGCGCGGATACGACATGAAGGAACGGGAGTCGGTCACCATGCCCACAAAACGGGAAAGCAAACCGATGTTGGACAACGCGTTGAGCTGCCACTCGATGCCTTCCTTCTGGTCCATAAACCACCAGCCGGAACCGAATTGTATCTTGCCCGCAATCGTGCCGTCCTGAAAACTGCCGATGGCGCTGGCCAGGGCGTAGTTGTCGGCCGGATTGCTGTTATAGACAATGATTTTGGGCAGGCGGCTCTCGCGCTCCAGCAAGTCCAGGTATCGCACCAGGGCCTGGCATTGCGGAAAATCGCCGATGCTGTCAAAGCCGGTGTCGGGACCGAGTCGTTCCAGCAGGCGCGTGTTGTTGTTGCGCAAGGCGCCAAGGTGCAATTGCTTGACCCACCCTTTCTCGGCGTCCCACCGCCCGAAGTGCAGCATCAGGCAGGTCCCGAATTGGGCCTGCTCCTCCGGCGAAGCGGCGCGGCCGCGCCGGGCGCGGGCGAAAATCCCCGCCGCCGTCTTGTCGGAACACGGGCTGGCGGGGCACTGATTGAGACCGTGATCGGAGAGCCGGCAGCCGTGGGCGTGAAAATAGTCGTGACGCCGGCGCAAAGCGGCCACCAAATCCGCCAGGCTGGCGATGTCGGTGTCCGCCGCCTGCTCCAAGCGGCTGATCCAGGCGTTGAAAGCCGCCGGTTCATGCGTGGCCAGCGCCTTGTCGGGCCGAAAGGCGGGATGGACGCGGGTCGCCACGCCGTCGGCGGCGATCTTTTTGTGGTGGGCCAGATCGTCGGTTGGATCGTCGGTCGTGCAGAGGGTGGCGACGTTGAATTTTTTCAGGATGCCGCGGGTGGACAGTTCGGGGCGGGCCAATTGTTCGTTGGCCTTTTTCCAGATGCGCGCCGCGCTCTGCTCGTTGAGCAGTTGGTCTATGCCCAGGCAGCGCTTCAATTCCAGGTGCGTCCAGTGATAGAGCGGATTGCGCAACGTCTGCGGCACCGTCGCCGCCCAGGCGCGAAACTTGGCGTACGGCTCGGCGGCGCCCGTGCAGTATTGCTCGGCCACGCCGTTGGCTCGCATGGCGCGCCATTTGTAATGGTCGCCTTGCAGCCAGATCTCGAAGAGGTTGCCGAACCGCCGGTCTTCGGCGATGTCCCTCGGCGAGAGATGGCAGTGGTAATCGTAGATGGGCTGCCCCTGGGCGAATCGGCGGTAGAGCCGTTGCGCCGCGCGGTTGTGCAAGAGGAAATTCTCTTTAATGAACGTCATGTCAGTCTCCTGCTAAAAAAAGCGGCTCGATATGCCGCTGATAAAGGTTCTCCGTCACGTTGGCGGCCACGGAAGCCTCGTACTCTTCCAGCGCCTTCAGATACCTCGCTCCCATCTGGGCGGCAATCTTGTATCCGACGTGCATTAATTGCCGCAGATGCGGATTGTAAGCCGGGTTGCTCCGGTCGTGGCGCAAGGCGGAGACAAATTGCCCGCTGTCCCAGCCCCGGACCTCCGCCGCCGGGGGCAGCCGGCCGCGGTCAATGTCCAGCACGCTCGCGTAAGGAGCGCACAACTCGTCAATATGTTCCAGCGCCCCGGCGTAAATGTCCGTGGCCACAGCCAGGCCGCCCCCGCCGGCCGCCGCCAGCCCGATGACCTCCTCTAGCCAGGTGGTGCCGGCTGTCTTGACGTGAACGCCCGCCCCGTGCCGGCGCAAGGCCCGCCGAATGGGCGCGTAAATGGAAAACTTGTCGCTCCCGGAATGGACGCTCAACTTGAGGCCGGACGGCAAGCCGAATTGGCGCACCGCAAAGGCGATCACCGCCAGGTCCTGGTTGAATTCCTTCTCGAATTGCGCCACCTCCCCCGTGTAATCCACCCCCTTGTTGAACCGGCCGCTGAATTTCGGGGCGATGGTCTGCAAGGGAATCCCCTCCCCCGCCAGCGCCGCCAGGATGACCAGCAGGTCCATCGGCCTTTGCGGTGCGTCCGTCTCGTCCATCGAAACTTCGGTCACGAAGTTGCCCGCCCCCTTGGCCTTGGCAATATGGCGGTAAATCTTCCCCGCCTCCAGGGCCGCCGCCAAATACTTGTCCGCCATCTTCTCCAGCCCCCCCGCGTTCGTTCCCGTTGCGGCCAGCCCCGCCGCCTCCGCCGCGCGCGCCAGGCCCGCCTGCCGGTCCAGGAATCGGCGCCTCATTTCCGGCGGCGCGGGGCGAGCGATCCAATCGGCCACGTCAATGGTGTAGAAATCCGCGTGCGGCAGAAACCGGTCCACCGTCTCCAGCCGGATATGGTCGGCGTCCAGAAAGTAGGGCTTGGTCCAGCGCAGGGCCTGGACGGCCGCCTCGGCCGCGGCGCGGCTCTGGGCCGGCTCGGAGCCAATGGTGACATGCTCGCGGTTGGATTTGTTCCAGACCGGGACGATGTCGGCGCCGGCGCGCGCGGCCAGCAGGCAGGCCCGCAATTGGGCCTGCGCTTGATGCGCGAATCGGTCGCCCATGCCGAAGGAGAATTTGCCCAGCGGGCGGAATTCATTCAACATGGGAACCCCGTATCACCCCCGCCCAACAGAGTCAACGCTATCTACCCCAATTGATCCACCGCCTGACGAATCGCTTCAACGTGCGCCGGGGTCGTGCCGCAGCACCCGCCAACGATGCTCGCCCCCGCCTCGACTACGTCCTTGACTCGCGCCGCCATCTGCCGCGGGCTTTCGGGAAAAACATCCACTCCATTGACTCTCTTGGGCAAGCCCGCGTTGGCATGGACCAAGATCGGTGCGGCGGAAGCAGCCGCCTTCATCTCTTTGACGATTTGAATCATTTGCTCCATTCCGTTGCCGCAGTTGGACCCGATGATGTCCGCCCCGGCTTTCACCGCAGCCTCCGCGGCTTTGCCTGGCGTAAGACCCATCATCGTATGATAACCTTTTGCGCTCCGTTGGAACGTGAAGGTGCAGATGACTTCGCAACCGGTGTTCTCTCGAACTGCACGAATCGCCATGGCCGCCTCAGCGGCGTCGCTCATCGTTTCGATGCACACCGCGTCGGCCCCGCCTTTGGCCAGCGCCATCGCCTGCTCTTTGAATGCGGCGTAAAGCTCCTCTTCGGTCACTTCCTCTGACACCAGCATCTTTCCCGTCGGCCCCATCGAGGCGATCACCCACTTGTCAGGCCCGGCTGCCCGACGCGAAATCCGGGCCGCCGCTTCGTTGATCTCCGAGACCCGTTGGCCCAGCCCGTAGTGCTCCAATTTGAAACGCGTCCCCCCGAAGCTGTTGGATTCGATCATGTCCGCGCCGGCCTTGATGTAGCTGCCAGCGACCTCCAAAACTTGCGCGCTCCTCTCGACGCACCACAATTCGGGACATTCACCCGGCTTCAAGCCCATTCCTTGCAAAAACGTCCCCCAAGCGCCGTCCGAAACCAGGATCTTGCCCGATTGAACCGTTGTCAGGATGCCCTTCTTCTTCATGCCATTGTCTCAATCCTAATCCTGATCCTAATCTTAATCTTAATCCTAATCCCCTTCATGCAACCGGGATTAAGATCAAGCGCATTTTAGCCTACTGCGGTTCCGGCAGCGGAATGATGATCTTCTGCCCGACGGGCAGGTGTTTCCAGTCCTCCACCTTGGGGTTCGCCTCCATCGCCTGCTTCAAGGTAATCATTTTCCATCCCTTGCTCTTGAAGTCCGCGTTGTAGGCCTTGACGATGAGCGAAAGATTGTCGCCTTCCTTGATCGTGTAAACGACGCCGTTGGTCGTGGCGGAAGGCGTTTCGTTCTCCGCCAATTTGGGCGGCGCCGCATGCGCGGGCGCGGTGGCGGCGGCCAGCGTCTTCTCCAGGCCGGCGATGGATTTGCGGATTTCCTCCGAGATGGCCTGCTTGTCCTCCTCCCGCTTGCGGTCCACCTCGACAATTTTGTCCGCCAGGCGCTTGAGGTCCTCCTGCAGGGCCGGACGGTTGGCGGCCTCGGCTTGTTGCCGGCGCAAATCCTCGATCTTTTGTTCCAGCGAGGCGAGCTTGGCCTTCAACGATTGGTTGTCCGCTTGCAGGGTCTGGAGGTCGGCCGCCATCCGTTCGTAACGCTCGTCGGCCGCTTGTTTGGCGGCCAGGGCGGCGGCCGTGGCGGGGGCATCCTGGGCGCTGGCGGAACGGCCCGCCGCCAAGAGTGAAACCGCCAGCAGCGCAAAAACACATTTCATGAGGGATACCTTTTGAGGCAGGGCGAGACTCTGTCGAGCCGTGACTGGCGCGAAAAAACATTTCATGGCGGAGAACCTATGAGCGCCGGGCGGGAAGTTCAAGGCGCAAAAGAGAGCGCAGCCACAAATCCGGCGCCACCGCCAAAAATTCCGGAAGGTCGCTGAATTCTGAATCTCGCTTGCGGGAACCATCTGGAACAGCCACTTGCAAGTTTCCCCATTAAAAAAGGGCTGTTCTACGGAAATTATTTTTCGTATTTGCACGCGTTTTTCCCGTTTTTCGGAGTTTTTCCAGTTGCAAGCACTTGATTTACAGCCACAAGCGGCGATCCAACCCCTCCAAAAAAAATCATGCCTAAAACACTACCGTAGGTTTTTTGTCCGTTCCGCGATGTGCCATAATCGCCGTGTGAATGAACGAAAGTTCAATCCGCCGCCGTCAGGCCGTGACGCGGCCATCGTGGCAGAGCCGTCCCGGCTCTGCTCGGCTGCGCTTCAATCCACGTTCGCCGGGGTAACCGCGCGGCCAGTCGCCGGGGCGTCATTATCGTCTCTTCCGTCCTTTGCGTCCTTCGCCAAACCTTCCGCTTTCGCCAATTCAGCCCAGGCCAGTACAAGCCAGTACAAGTGAATATAAGTGAATATCAGTGAATATAACCCAATAAAAAATTTTCCTCGTCTTCCATGTTTCAGAGAAATCTGTGTCCGACTGTGTCCAACTGTGGTTCCCGTTTTTTTCATAAAATCCAACTGCCGGATTCACAATCAAACCCAATCAAACCCAATCAAACCTAATCAAAGCTAACCCGACTTTCGCAACTGGAGGGGGTGATGCTTCATAAGCCGTTGAAAATCAACCCAACGTCCCAAAAGGTCTGCACCAAAGCCGGGACTCCTTACGGGGAAACAGAATCAGGGCATCAGGGCCACGTCTCTTCGTTGCACCCAGCCCTCGTGCCGGGCGGCGTCGGTGACTTCGAGCCAGTCGCCTTCGCGGCGGAGGACCATCAACTCCGCGCCGTCGTGCGCGGTGAAGGCGCTTTGCGAGATGTCCATCGGCCCCTTGCGCACCACCGCCTCCGGCACGGTGACAATGGAGCATTGCTCCAGCAGGCGCTGGTCCATGGACAATCCAAGGCAGGCCAGCAGCCATACGGAAGCCGCCGCCAGCACGGCGGTCAAAACGCCGGAGGTCTTGGCCAAGGCGGGCGAAATCCGCCGAATCATCAGGACGATAAAAAACAAGGCCACGGCTGCCGAGGCGGCGCAGGTCCATTCATTGAGGGTGGCGCGCCCGATCCAGCGTGTCCAGCGGCTGCCCGGCAGGGCGGCGTTGCCGGCGCCGGCTTGGGCGCGGACGATGGCCAGGTTGGCCCGGATGTCCGGGTCGCGTGGGGCCAGCGCCTCGGCCCGGCGGAAGGCGTAAATGGCGCGGCCCACCTGCCCGGCTTTGAACCAGGCGTTGCCGGCGTTGAAATAAATTTCCGGGGAGACCTGGCCGGCGCGAAGGAGGCCGTCATAAGTCGCGGCGGCCTGGCTGAACCTGCCCTGTTCGTAGAGTTTGTTGGCCCGGCCGAAAGTATCGGACGCCGTCTCCGCCCGCGCTGCGCCCGCCGCGGCCAGGACCAGCAACACCACGGCGGCCGGCGCCAGTTTCCGGCCCGGTTCCGCGCCGGGGTCGCGGATTTTGCGCAACGCGGCCAACGCCGTTTTGACCTTTGGAATCAACGAGGCCAGTTCCTGCGAACTGTGTTCGGGGGTGTAGTGGTATTGATCGCAGGCCCGGAACAACTCGCGCAGCAACGCCCGGCCGGCGTCGTCCAATTCCTTCACCTCGTCCAGGACGGCCTCGGTGAGGGCCGGGGCGGGCAGATCCAGGCGTTCGCCCAATTGCTCGCGCAGCAGACGCAGGACTGTCGTGTAGAATTCTTCAAATTCGTTGGCCGCGGCGCGGGCGGGCAATTCGGCCAGGCCCTGGCGCACGAGGCGTTCGACTTCGCGGCGGCGGCGCAGCCTGGGGCTGTTGGCCAGCTTGTCCTTTTGCCGCCGCCAAAGCAGGGCGCAAATCCACGCCAGCGGCGGCAGCGCCTGCAGAGTCAAGAACAGGGGCTGCCGCACCAGCGGCGGGGCCGGCGCCCGGACCCTCCCCGGCTCGGGTTTGATATGGACGATCTCCTGGTTCTGCGCCTGCCCCTCCGGCGTCGTGCCGGAGGCGATGACTGTCGGTTGCGGCGTGGCGGCCGTGGCGTGGACGGCCAGCGGGATGGCGGGATGAGTCAAGGTGCGGAATTGACCGGCGGCGGGATCAAAGAAACTGAAGGCAAAGGGCGGAATCTCCCTGATCTCGTCGTTGAGCGGGGTGATGACCTGCTCGAAGTACTTCGAGCCTTGGAGTTGCAGGGGATCGGAGAGGTCCAGTTTGGCGGTGGGCGGATAGGTCTTGAACTCGCGCCAGCCCTGCTCGTTGGCGGGCAGCATCACGGTGTCAAAGGAGCCTTCGCCCGCAATGCGGATCTTCAGCGTGATCGGGTCGCCGACACCGACGGACACCGGGCTGGCCTCGTATTGGGCGAGGGTGAAATTGCCGACGGCGCCGTTGAAGGCGGGCGGGGCGCCGTTGGTGGGGATGGGCAGCACGTTGATTTCGGGCGCGTCGCTGGTGACGTTGAGTTGGCGCTCGCCGCCCGTCCACATCCCCGGAAACACTTGCTGCCCCGAATAAACCGCCACAGTCCAGGTGGCGGGGCCGAGGGTCTGGAGGCCGGTCCGCGTGGCCGTGACTGCCAGGCGGAAGTTGAGCCAGGTGTAAATGACGTTTCCCCGCCGGATGCGCGACTGCGGCGGATTGTTCGGCATGTTGCCAACTATAAAACTGCCGTTGTCGAGTTGGGGCAGTTGGATGCTGCGCCGGTCCACGTTGTCGCTGAAGTAGCACTGAACTTCCACCGGCGTGGCCTGTCCCAGATAGACGTTTGTGGCGGAGGGAACGATGCGGACAAAGGCTGCTTCCGGCGCGCCCCCGGCCTGGGGCGGGTTTCCCCGCGCCACCCGCAACTTCAACGGCCGGCTGGCCAGGCGGAGGCCGTTGACCTCCGCCGTGAGCGCGGGAATGGTGAAATCCCCCGTCCGCATGGGAATCAGATCAAGGGTGTAAACGGAGATGAAGGTGACCTGGCTGTTGATGATGGTCGTCTCCTGCGACGCGCCCGCCATGCCGAACCGCAGGCCGTCAATGGGAGGCACAGTCGGTTGGGCGCGCGGCGTCCCTTCGGTGAAGGTCATGGAAAGCGTGGCCGTGTCGCCCAGGCTGATGGTGTCGCGATCGAGCGAAGTTTGGAAGGATGGGGCGGCGGAGGCGGGCAATGATAGTATTGACAGAACGGAGGCCAGCGCCAGGCCGCCGCGGGCCGCACGGCGCCTGCGCCACCGCCGCTCCGGGCGGATCGGAGCCGGACCGGGCGTTGTCGGGACAAAGCCATTCACCATAAGCAAGACAACCAAAGATTGCCTGTGTTCATTGCCCAAGCAAGCGGGAAGGGCTTCTTCCAGACAAGATTAAGATTAAGATTAGGATTAGGAATATGGCTTCGGCACGACTGGTCCCGACACCAATGCTTCCCCCGCCCGGGGCAACGGGCGGAAGTCTCACGCCGCACACCCCCGATTGGGGAGGGCCTCTCACCGGCGGGCCAGCATCCAGTGGTGGGGCCGCTTGCACAGGCCGTTGCAGAAGGCCAGGAAGACCTTGGCCGCGTTCATCACGTTGTCGGGGATGCGGTCTTCGGGAATCTGGCTGGCGATGTGCATGATCAGGGCGGTATCATTGGTCTTGCCGCCCAAATCCTGGGCCAGGGCGCCCACCCAGACGAAGGCCAGGAACTGTTCTCTTTTTGACATAGGTCCATTTCCATCATTATCTTGCGCCATGTTCGCCCCACAGGGTGGACATTCCCTGTCCATGTGAATAACTTTCCAGGGCCAGCTTTTCAAGGCCAAGGCCAACCGTTGCCAGAATTCGTCTCTTATTTTCATCCCATCCATGTTGCAGCCCTCCATTCGGGGTTCCCATCCAGTACCCGGCCATTAAAGAGTGCCGGAACGAAACATGCAAGAAAAAAATTCTACTCTCATCTTCCCGCAGAAAAAGCGTGCATTCCGGCTCAAAGCCGTTCAGGCTGGCGCGATGCTGGAAACAATCAATACGCGCGATCCCTCCGGTGTGGAAGGGGAGGTGCTGGCGGCGTACAGGGAGATGTTTCCTCATGGAGACCCGGCCTTTATTTCCACCGCTTTTGCCTGGGCCATCTCGTGGTTTTCCGGCCACTACCGCGATTACCAGTCCATTGACGCCCATTACCACGACTTGGAACACACGCTCCAAGGCATTCTCTGCATGGCCCGCCTGCTGCGCCGCCGCCACGCCCTGGGACACGAGCCGCGCTTGACCCAACGCGTGTTTGAACTGGGCATGCTGGCCATGCTCACCCATGACACGGGCTATCTCAAAAAACTGGGCGATAACCAGGGCACCGGCGCCAAATACACTCTCATCCACGTGGATCGCAGCATCCAATTCGCCGGTGAACTCATGCTCGGCCACGATTTCCCGGTCGAAGAAATCCTGGCCGTCCAAAACATGATCCGCTGCACCGGCGTGAACGTCAAACTCGATGCCGTTCAATTCCAGGACCACTTGGAGCGCATCGTCGGCTTCGCCCTCGGCACGGCCGACCTCCTGGGACAGATGGCCGCCCCGGATTACGTGGACAAGTTGCCCACGCTTTACTCGGAGTTTGCCGAAGCCGCCCGCCACAGCCCGGACGGCCGGATGAAGGCGGGCGGATTCTTCACCAGCGCCGAGGACCTCATGCAAAAGACCCCGCTGTTCTGGGACCAATACGTCCGCAACAAAATCAACCGCGATTTCCTCGGCCTCTACCGCTGCCTCAGTGATCCTTATCCCGACGGTCCCAATCCCTACCTCGAGCGCATCGAAGCCAACATCGCCCGGCTGCGCCGGGAATTGCCTGTCCCGGGGCCGACCTGATGGACCGGCGGACGGCCTCCGCCGGGCCGCCGATGTTTCACACTCACATGCCGCGCAAGTATAACCTGAAGCCCTTCCGCCCGCCGGTCCGGTTGCGCATTGATTACGCCAAGGATCTCAATGAGCAGCAGCAGGCGGCGGTGACCGCCCCGCCCGGCCCCGCCCTGGTCATCGCCGGCGCCGGCTCGGGCAAGACCCGCACCCTCATCTACCGCGTCGCCTTCCTCCTGGAACAGGGCATCCCACCCGAATCCCTTCTGTTGTTGACTTTCACCAACAAAGCCGCCCGCGAAATGATGCAGCGCGTGACCGGCCTGCTGGGCGGGGAATTGTCCCGGCTTTGGGGCGGCACCTTTCATTCCATCGGCGCCCGCATCTTGCGCCGCAACGGCCCATCCCTCGGTTACCGGTCCGACTTCTCCATTCTCGACCGCCAAGACACCAAGGATTTGCTCCAGGCCTGCCTGGGCGACATGGAGATTGATCCCAAGGGCGCCCCCTTTCCCAAAGCCGACGTCCTGGCCGACATTTTTTCCCTGGCGACAAACAAAGATCAACCGGTCCAAGCCCTCCTCAAGGAGCAATTCGATTACTTCCTCCCGGTCGCCCGGCAAATCTCCCAGGCCCATCAAGCCTACCAGGCCCGGAAAAAAGCCGCCAATGCGATGGACTTCGACGATTTGCTCGTCCTGTGGCTGCAATTGCTGCGCGACAACCCGCAGGCGCGCGAGGAACAACAGCGCCGCTTCCAGTTCCTCCTGGTGGATGAATACCAGGACACCAACAAAATCCAGGGCGCCCTGCTCGATTTGCTCGCCGCCCGGCACGGCAACATCATGGTTGTGGGCGACGATTCGCAAAGCATCTACTCCTGGCGCGGCGCTCATTTCCAGAACATCCTCCAGTTCCCCAAACGCCACCCCAAGGCCGCCGTCTTTCGCATCGAAACCAATTACCGCAGCACCCCGGAAATCCTCCGCCTGGCCAACGCCGCCATCGCCGCCAACATCCATCAGTTCCCCAAGCTATTGGCCGCCGCCCGCCCTTCCGGCGGCAAACCGGCCCTGGTGCGCTGCGGCGACGGCGCCCAGCAGGCCGCCTTCGTCGCCCAGCGCATCGAGGAACTGCGCCAGCAAGGCCGGGCGCTGGGAAAAATAGCCGTGCTCTACCGCTCCCATTTCCACGCCCTGGAACTCCAGATGGAACTGACCGCGCGCAAGATCCCCTTCAGCATTACCAGCGGCATCCGCTTCTTTGAACAGGCGCACATCAAGGACATCGCCGCCTATTTGAAATTCGTCGTCAATCCCCGCGATGAGGCGGCCTTCAGGCGCATCGTCCGTCTGTTGCCCGGCGTCGGCGGCGTGTCCGCCGAAAGAATCTGGCGCGCCTTCCAGGCCCAACTCTCCGCCGCTCCCGCCGCCGGCCTGGCCGCCGTCTTGCGCAAGATCACCCCGTCGGTCCCAAAAAAGACGGCGGAGGATTGGAAGCAATTCGCCGAAACCATCGCCCAACTGGAGGACCCCGAGGCCCGCCGGAGCGCCGCCGCCATGATCCAACTGGTCCTGGAAGCCGGCTACGAGGATTACATGCAGGAGGAATTCGCCAACTACCGCGCCCGCCAGGACGACCTCGGCCAATTGGCCGGCTTCGCCCTTCAGTTTGAAAGCGTCGAAGAATTCCTGACTCAACTGGCCCTTCAAACCACCGTCGAATCCGAGGCCTCCCGCCCGGGCCGGGGCGAGCAGGACGAAGTCCTGCTGTCAACCGTTCACCAGGCCAAGGGGCTGGAATTCGACGTCGTTTTCATCATCATGCTGTGCGAGGGCCTCTTTCCCGCCGCCCGCGCCATCGAGAACCCGGATGGCGCGGAAGAGGAGCGCCGCCTGTTTTACGTCGGCATCACGCGGGCGCGGGATGAATTATATTTGACCTATCCGTTGATGCGGGTCAGCCGGGGCGCCTGGGCCGAACAATCCCAGCAACCCTCCCGTTTCCTGGACGAGTTGCCCGGCGACTTGCTGGACACCTGGCATCTTGAACCCTCGGGGATATAGTGACCGCCCCGCTCCGGCGGCACTGATTTCCACAAAAAGCGACTGGTTCTGACGAATACGACGAAGTACCAATAAAATGACCCAGGTGTGTCATTTTATTGGTAAAGCCTGCCGGGCGGCTTTCGAGGGACGATCCCGGTTTTCCGTTGCATTCGCCGGCGGGTCGCGGGAAAAATGGCCCGCATGAGCATGAGCGAAGTCCCCGCGTGTCCGGTTCCAGCCTCCCCGGCCGCCGCCACCTCGCAACGGTTGTTGTCCCTGGACGCGCTGCGCGGCTTTGACATGTTTTGCATCGTCGGGGCGGATTCGCTGGTTTACGCGCTCCATCGCATGGCCCAGGCGGGGGGGCACACCGGAACGGGCTTTTCGCTCACCGGCTTCCTGGCTTGCGAGTTGGATCACGCCGACTGGATCGGGTTCCATTTTTACGACCTGGTCTTCCCGCTCTTCGTCTTCATCGCGGGAATCTCCATTGTCTTCTCCTTGGGCAAGACGATCCGGCAGGCGGGCCGGGCGGCGGCGCTCAAACGGATCTTCCGGCGCTCGGTTCTGCTGTTCCTCCTGGCGCTCTTTTATTCCGGCGGCTTCACCCATCCGTGGCCGGACATGCGCTTGATGGGGGTGCTGAACCGGATCGCCCTCTGCTACTTTTTCGCCGGCTTGCTCTTTTGCTTCTGCAGGCCCCGGACGATGATCGCCGCGGCCGTGGCGCTGCTGGCGGGCTATTGGGCCTTGCTGACGTTTGTGCCCATTCGCAACATCCAGTTGGAAAAAGGGGCGCTGGAGGAAGTGGCCCGCAAACGGGGCGTGCCCTTTGATCCCAAGGCCCTGTTTTACGCCACCACCGAGCGCGTCACGGGCCGGTTCGATAAGGGACTCAATCTGGCCGATCACATTGACTTCCAGTATCTGCCCGGCCGCCTCTACGACACGTATTTCGATCCGGAAGGCATCCTGAGCACCCTGCCGGCGATTGTGACGTGTTTGTTGGGGGTCTTCACCGGATTGCTCCTGGTCAACCCGTCGTTCAATGACCCGCAAAAGGTGGTGTGTCTCCTGGCCGGCGGCCTGGTCCTGGCCGCGCTGGGCTGGGCCTGGAGCGCGCAATTGCCTGTCATCAAGAAAATATGGACTCCCTCCTACGTTCTGGTGGCCGGCGGTTACAGCGCCGTTCTGCTGGGGGCCTTTTACTGGATCGTGGACGTGGCCAAATGGCGGGCGTGGTGCCAGCCCTTTGTCTGGATGGGGATGAATTCAATCACCATTTACATGACCCAAAATATGCTGGGCGGTTTCACCGGCCTGAGCCGCCGTCTGGCCGGCGGGGACATTCATGCTTTCTTCGACGACCGCCTCCACGGCAGCGGCGACCTGGTCCTGGCGATCATCGGCCTGCTCCTGGCCTTCTGGCTCGTTCATTTCCTTCATCGCCGGAAAATCTTTTTGCGGCTCTGACTTTCCCATCTGTCACTCCGCCAGCGCGCGCCGCAATCGGCGCACCGCCTCCGCGTCCGTCACCGTAAATTCCTCTTCCGATGGCTTGACCGCCCCGCCGAAGGAAACCTGCGGCCGCCCGGACGCCGAACGGTCTTTGCCGGCTGTGCTGAGGGAGGCGTGGATTTGATCGCACCCGGTTCGCTTGATCACGTCCGCCACTGTGAAGCGGTTGATTCCTCCGGCCGGGAGAATTTCGATGCGGCCCGCCGCGCGGCGGATATAGTCGGCGATATTGGCCGCCCCATTGTAGGCGCTGGCTTCCTGGCCGGAAGTCATCACCCGCGTCACGCCCAAGTCAATCAACTGCTCCAAAGCTTTGAGCGGGTTTCTGACCACATCAAACGCCCGATGAAACACCGCCTGCCGCCCGCCGGCCAGTTTGACCATTTGCCGGCAACGCTTCACATCCACCGCGCCGGCTGCCGTGAGGATTCCGAATGCGATCCCGTCGGCCTTCTCGGCCAGCGCCGCCTCGGCGTCCCGCTGCATGACATTGAACTCGGCGGGGCTGTAACAAAATCCCGCCGGCCGCGGACGAATCATGGCGATGATCGGCAGCCGCACCGCGGCGCGGGATTCTCGCAAGGCGCCCAGCGACGGGGTCAGCCCGCCCAGCATCAAGGCGCAATTCAGTTCGACTCGATCCGCGCCGCCGCGTTCGGCCTTGACGCAGTCCTCCACTGAGGCGGTGCAAATCTCCAATTTGATCGCGCCCATCGCGCGGTTTCGGGTCTTCGATTCGTGGGAATTCATTTCTCGGTGGAAGGACTGCTATTGCAGAAAAGAAACGGGGCGCAACGATGACAGTGCCGCAGGAACTCTATGGTTTCGGCGAGGGTGAGGATTTGCTGTTGTTTTTCCGCCCACTGGCCCGCGCACGCTGCTTGAGTCTCGCTATTAAGGCCGTGCTGCGCGCCTCCTCTTGCGCACGCTCCGCGGTTGAGGCTGGCGACAAGCTCCCAACTCCGGTTTTTGAGAAATTTGGCTCGGGCTTGTAACGGTGATTGTTGGCCAGGACTTCCTCCAGGATGTCCTCGTCGGTCAGATGCTCCAGCAGGTCCAATCGCAGTTTCATCGTTCATAATCTAACCCTTCCCGCCTCTCGGCGCAACCGCCTTTCCCGGCGCCATTCCCACTCGTAATCTTAATCCTAATCCTAATCTTAATCTAATCCCGGTTGCACGAAGAAGATTAGGATTACGATTACGATTAAGATTAGGAGAGTTCAGGCTTATTCCCTTGACAATCATTCCCTTGACTTTGGATTTTTCGCGGCCAATGCAAATAGTCTTTACGGGTTTGCGGTGGCGGCGGCGGCGAGTTCCTCCTCGAAATCCACGATCTCCTTGAGCTGCGCCAGAAACCACCGGTCTATCTTGGTCAATTGAAATATCTCCTCGATGCTGAACCCGGCCCGCAGCGCGTGGCGGATGAAAAATATCCGCTCCGCGTTGGGCCAGACGAGCTTTTGCGTGATGACGTCGCGCGGCAAAATGGCGCGGTCGCCGTAAAGTTCCCCGCCGACGCGCCAGGGCCGGCCGTCCCCGCCCAGGCCGTAACGGCCAATCTCCAGCGAGCGCAGGGCCTTCTGCAGCGATTCCTTGAACGTGCGCCCGATGGCCATGGCCTCGCCCACCGATTTCATCTGCGTGTGCAACGTCGGGTCGGCCTGGGGAAATTTCTCGAAGGCAAAACGCGGCACCTTGGTCACCACGTAATCAATCGTCGGCTCGAAGCTGGCCGGGGTCTCGCGCGTGATGTCGTTGCGGATTTCGTCCAGCAAATAACCGACAGCCAGCTTGGCGGCGATCTTGGCGATGGGAAAGCCGGTCGCCTTGGAGGCCAGCGCCGAGGAGCGGGAGACGCGCGGATTCATCTCGATGATGACCATGCGGCCGGTGTCGGGATTGACGGCAAACTGGATGTTGGAGCCGCCGGTCTCCACGCCGACGGCGCGAATGACCGCGAAACTGGCGTCGCGCATGATCTGAAATTCCTTGTCCGTCAACGTCTGGATCGGGGCCACGGTGATGGAATCGCCGGTGTGGACGCCCATGGGATCAAAGTTTTCGATGGAACAGATGACGACGCAATTGTCGGCCTTGTCGCGCATGACTTCCATTTCAAATTCCTTCCAGCCCAGCAGCGATTCCTCGACGAGGATTTCCGAGACGGGGGAAAGCTCCAGGCCCCGGCGGGCCATGACTTCAAATTCCTCCCGGTTGTAGGCGATGCCGCCCCCGGTGCCGCCCAGGGTGAAGGCGGGCCGGATGATCAGCGGGTAACGCCCGATCTTTTCGGCGACGGCGCGGGACTCCTCCGGGCTGTGGGCCGTGCCGCTGATGGGAACGTCCAGGCCGATGGAGAGCATCAATTCCTTGAAAATCTGGCGGTCTTCGCCCCGTTCGATGGCGGCGGCGTTGGCGCCGATCATTTCGATGTCGTATTGCGCCAGGGTGCCGCGTTTGTGCAGGGCCATGGCCGTGTTGAGGGCGGTTTGGCCGCCCAACGTCGGCAGCAGCGCCAATTTGCCCGTCGCGCCGAGGCGCTTCATTTCCGCGACTTCGCGGGCGATGATTTTTTCCACGCACTCGGCGGTGATCGGTTCGATGTAAGTGCGGTCGGCGAATTCCGGGTCGGTCATGATGGTGGCCGGATTGGAATTGACCAGGATGATGCGGTAGCCCTCCTCGCGCAGGGCTTTGCAGGCCTGGGTGCCGGAATAATCGAACTCGCAGGCCTGTCCGATGATGATCGGACCGGCGCCAATGATGAGAACGGAATGAATGTCCGTGCGCTTGGGCATAGATCGCGGCACGAAACTTAAGGGCACAACGGAACGATGTCAGCCCTATTCTGCCGGCCGGCGGGTTTTTCGGTTCTTTATCTTAAGCTTCTCCGCGCCGCCAATGATAAGAAGAGATCAGGATTAAGATTAAGATCAAGGTCAGTGTTTTTTCTGGAATGAAGGTCAGGAGTAAGATTACGATTAAGACCAGGCCATGAACAGGCTGCTCTATCTGGGGTTTGCCTTTCCGCCGGGCGTCTCGGCGCTCTTCCCGGAGATGCAGCCGGCCGGCCACTTGATTGAAACGTCTTTGGTGGGTTCATTGCGGCCCTGGTTTGAAATCCGCTCGGTGGGAATCGCTTCCATTCGCGTGGCAGAGCTTTCGCCCGGCGCTTCTTCGCCCGGATTGCCGCACGCGCTGAATCTGCTGGATCAACCGCCCGAGCTTTACCATCGCTGGAACTCGTTGCGGCGGCTCAAGCAGACCTACGCGGACTGGGTTCGCCAAGGCTGGAGGCCCGACGCCATCCTGGTCTGTAATTTTTCCCCGGTGTTCAACAGCTTCGTTCGCTGGCTGAAGCGCCGCCCTCCCGCGCCAAGCCTGGTCCTTTACCTGGCCGACAGCATGACCCTGGGACAAATCGTGCCGTGGGGGAAACGTCTGCGCCACAAATTCAAGCCGCTGGCCTGTCCGGATTCACAGATGGCGCAAGAATTTGACGCCTGCGTGGCCGTCAGCCGCGCGACGGAAACATTTTTTAAATCGCGCCATCTCCCGTGGCTCTGGCTGCCGAACGGGTGTGACGCCAGGCGAGCCATTCAACAGGGAACTGATTCGCCCGATGGACCGATCAGCTTCGGCTACTTCGGCGCGCTGGCGCCGCATACCGGGCTGCCCGCTTTGCTCAAAGTGTTTTCATCCAAGGAGCGCGGCAACCTGCTGCATATTTGCGGCTTCGGCCCGGCCAAAGCCCGGATCGAGTCATTGTGCCGCGGCCATCCGCAATTGCGCTTTCACGGGCCAAGAACGCCGGACCAATGCCTGCAATGGGCGCAACTTTGCGATGTCCTGGTCAATCCCCGCCCCATCATGGCCGGCAACGACAATAACTTCTCCTCGAAAGTATTCGAGTACGCCTTGAGCGGCCGCGCCATCCTGAGCAGCCGGCTCTCGGGAGTGGATGCGGTCCTGGGCGAGGAGGCCTTCTATTTCGAGGCCGATGATTTTGCTCGGAGCCTCGACGAAGCGCTGGGCCGGATTGGCCTCATGCCGCGGGCGGAACTTCGCCGGCGCGGCCGGGCGATCCAGGCGCGGCTGACGGCGGAGTATTCATGGCCCAGACAAGGCGCGCGCCTGGCGGAATTCATCCGGCGCTGCCTGGCGGGTCAACGCGGCGGGTAAAGGCTGTCATAAACTTCGCGCGCTTTTCTTTGCGCCTGCTTGCTGGCCGCGAAAAAGCGGCGGCGGCGGCCGAACTTGAAGGCCTGGGCGCAATGATACTTCACCCGCCACTTCAAGTTCACTTCCGGCGGGCCGTCCAGCGGGTCGCGCGTCATGCGCAGGATATAGATGGAAAACTGGATGCCCTCGACCAGCCGCGCCAGATAGTCCTCCGTCAGGCGCGAGGGGGGGATCAGATGCTTCATGCGCAGGGCCTTGAAAAACCCACAGCCCATCCCCATGTCGCCCGCAGTCAATACCATATCTGTGTCCTCCCCGGAAATCAGGCTCGCGCCCGTCCGGCCCAGTTTCTGCCGCCAGGCCGACATCTCGATCTGCCGGAAGTAATGCCGCATCACCTCCCGCCGGATGCAGCAGCCCGCCCCCACCGGCAGCGGGCCGGAGAACTTGAGGGCCGGCAGAACCATGTCCTGGGGGACCTGTTGCTCCGCCAGGAAGGGCCAGTATTTGCGCGTCCACTCTTCGGGCGGGCGCTCGAACTGCAGGTCAACGGCTCCGCCCCAAACGCCCAGCGCCGGGTGCCGGCGGGCAATGGCCACGGCGTTTTCCAGAAAATCCGGCGCCACCACGTTGTCATCGTCCACAATGGCGATGAGCGGGGCGCAAGTTTCCGCAAACGCCAGGCGCAGGGCATTGACCTTGCCCACCGTCTCCTCCCGCAACATCCGGCCGCGCGGGTGCCACGAGATGTCGTATTGGGCATCCAGGGCGGGAGCGGAGGCGTTGTCCACCAACCGCAATTCCCAACGCGCCGGCGGCAGCGTCTGCGCCCGCAGCGCTTCCAGCACCTGGCGCAAATAATCGGGCCGCGGATTGTGTGTGCAGACAAAAACGGAGACCGCAAGGCCGGTTTCGTCCGGCGGCGCGCCAGTTTCCGACGGCGGCGCGGGCCGGCTCCTGGAGAGCGGCGCCAGTTGCACGTTGAGCCACGCATTGGTCTTGGGTAACTGCACCCGGAGCTGGTTTCTTTGCCAGCGGGCGCTCCAGGCCGGCGGGTTCAACACCCAGGGCCACCATCCAGTGCGGGCGCGGGCCAACCGTTCCTGGCAGAGGCCCAGCCGGAGGCGGACGCCGGCGAATTCGCGCAACGCCAGCCGCAGCGTTTCGGCATTGACGCCTGGCACGCGCTCCGCCGCCTGGGTCAGGGTTTCTTCGGATAGTGCGCGCAAACGCTTGACCAACTCGTTGAGGACTTCCCCGGGCATACGGTTGCCGCTGGGATGAACCATGAAGGTGGAGAAAACTTGCGGCGTGACCGCGACCGCCACGTCAAAGGCGTGCGCGATGAACCAGGCCTCGTCGCCCAAGTGCCCATAATCGGTGAAAAATGGATGCTTCTGCAGCGTCGCTGTCCGATAAAGGTTGCTGGCCGCGCTGCCGGCAATGCTCTCGGGCACATCCAGCGCCGCCAGAAAAAAAACATCCCGCGCGTTGAGCAGATCCGGCTCCGACATGGGCCGGGCTTCGAAGAAATCGTGAATCGGCCACTGCTTGGGCACGGGGCGCCCCTGCTCGTTAAAAAAGTTCGGACGGCTCAAGACAACGTCCGCCTCCAGCCGGCTGGCCGTGGCGACCAGATGGCTCAGGCCAAAGGGCGTGATCGTCTCGCCAATCGTCGAGATGTATGTGTAAGGGGCGGTGATGTGCCCGATGCCATGGTTCCAGGATTGATACAGCCCGCGGGGATGCTCCAGGATGCGCAGGCGCGGGTGGTGGAGCTGTTCCCGGATCAATTCCAGGCTGCCGTCCGTCGAGTGGCTGTCCACCACCACCACTTCCTGCACCGCGGCGATCCAGCTCTGCAAATGGCGCAAATGAGCGCCCAGACGATCCAGCACGTTGAACGTCGGCAGCACGACGCCCACCGGCAGGCTGGAGGCAGGGTCTGAGCTCGGGGCCGCGATCATTTGTTTAACTGCTTGCAACTATTCGGGTCTTCTCGTTTGATCGGAAGGCAGTGTGAGGCGCGCGGGGGCCTGGAGGCAAATAAAAAACAGTTTCATTGCCACTTATTGCTCGAACGCAAGCAGCCATTCTTGCGGACAAACGCGATATCCATTTGCCCCAGAGCGCCATCAAAGGGCCGCCGCAGAAACCCAGGAACGTCGTAAATTTCATAGTTTCGATCGCCCATGAACGCAATCACCTCCCGCGCCGTGGGCTGCCCGGGCATGAACTCAAAAAGCGCCGCTTCGAGAATTAACATCTCGGCCCGCCCAAAGATGGATGCCGCCCCGGCCAGCGCTTTCAATTCAAAACCCTGAATGTCTAATTTGAGCAAATCCGGCTGGAACTCGCTGCGGCCCGCGAGCACCGAATCAATCGTCACCATGGGCGTCAGGCGTTGTCTGCCTTTCTCCCGCAGCAGGGCGTTTCCCGGTGGAAGGAATGACGATCCCGCCAGGTCTTCCGCAATGGTCTGGAGTAATTGTCCCGCCTCGCTTCCGGCGCCGGCTTTGACCAGCGAGACGTTGGCCTGTTCACGGCACAAGGTTTCCAATGAAGCCACCATCTCGGCTTGCGGTTCAATCATGATGACATGAGCGCCGGGAAACACCGCCAGCGCCATTCTCGTCCACTCTCCTCGATTCGCCCCGACATCAATGATGCCTCGCGGCACGAATCCACGAGCGCGCACATCTTCCAGCAGCTCACGCATTCCCCCCACCACTCTGTCTGGCGCACCCGGGGCAGGCGGAGAAGGGTCAGGGCGATAACGCCGGACATCAATGCCAAACGAATGCAAGAGTGATCTCAGCTTTCCAATCATGAAAGGATTGAACTTGTGGCAATGATTGTGCCTTGGAAGCCGGGAGGCCAGCCAAAAGAAACCATCGTTGTCGTTTCACTTTCGGCTGAACTCTGCGCGGCGGCGTGGAAAAGGGGTTATGGAGTCAAACCTCCGATGATTGTCAGCGCCGGTCTGAAAACGCGGTGAAAACGCCGATTGGAAATTGTTGTCTTCTTCCTGCTCCGTTTTCTTCCCAACGTTCCACCAAAATCTCCTCTTCTCTTCTTTTTCCGTCTTCTTTGCCGGTGGATTTTCTTCCGGCTTGCGGTCACCCTATTTTGCCAGCCCAAAGGACAATTTTTGCTCGACTTTGGGCGGGGGCTGTGAGAAACGTAACCAGTTATTAATCAAATAGATAATAAAAACTTATGAAAAAATGCGTTTTGTTGCGGTTCATGCTAATCCTTTTCACGGCCGCCAATAGTCTGCCCGCCCAAGGCACGGCGTTCACGTATCAAGGCCAGTTGAGCGCCAGCGGCAGTCCGGCCAATGGCGACTACGACTTCACTTTCGCTCTGTTCAACAACAGCAGCACCAACACCGGCCAAGTCGGCAGCACACTGACCAATCTGGACGTGGGCGTGACCAACGGCCTCTTCACCGTCCTGCTCGACTTCAGCACAAATTTCCCCGGCGCCAGCCGCTGGCTGGCCATTAGTGTGCGCAGCAACGGCGTTGGCAGCTACACTGCCCTGACGCCGCTGCAGGAGCTTACCCCGGCGCCGTATGCCGTGTTCGCCAGTACGGCCAGCAATCTTTCCGGCACGTTGCAGGTGGCGCAATTGAGCGGCGTACTTCCGCTGGCCCAACTGCCGGGCGGATTGGTGACAAACAATGAAAGCGGCGTGACGTTGGACGATCTGACGCTGGGGGGCAATTTCACTTTGCCGTTGCCGGCCACCGTTTATGCCGGAGCCAACAGCGTTTTGCTGGCCCCTGGCAATAACAACTTCTACGCGGGTCCGAGCGCGGGCATTTCCAACGGTTCAGGCGGCGCCAACACCGGACTGGGAGGCGGGTCGCTGCAGAGCAACACCAACGGCACCAACAACACAGCCATTGGCTACCAAACGCTTTTCAACAACACGAACGGCTCTTACAACGTGGCGATTGGTGAACGGACGATGTTCCAAAACACCAGCGGCAATGACAACACCGCGGACGGCCGTCATGCGCTTGAGGACAACACGGTCGGCAACGACAACACGGCCAATGGCTATCAGGCGCTTTCCTCCAACACCAGCGGCAGCCAAAACACGGCGGATGGAGCGTCCGCGCTTTCCTCCAGCACGGGCGGCTCGAACAACATCGCGCTGGGGTATCAGGCGGGTTCCAGCTTTGCGGCAAACGAAAGCAGCAACATTGTCATCGGCAACCCCGGCGTGCCGGGCGATAACAATACCGTCCGCCTTGGCAGCGGGCAGACCAGCACGTTCATCGCGGGTGTCATCTACGGCGACGGCGGCGGTTTGACCAATCTGAGCGCCTCGCAATTGGACAGCGGCACCGTTCCACTGGCGCAACTGCCGGCCGCGGTGGTGACCAACCATGACGCGGCCAATGTCACCTTGAGCGGCACTTTCTCCGGCGACGGCGCGGCTTTGACCGGGATCAACGCGGCCACACTGGGCGGGTTGAGCAGCGCGGCCTTCTGGAACATCAATGGCAACGCGGGCGCCAATCCGACCAACGGCGCGTTCCTGGGCACGACGGACAATAATCCGCTGGAGATCCAGGTTGATGGGACGCGTGGCTTGCGTATGGAACCGGATAGCCGCGGGGACAGTGTGCCCACCTTGATTGGCGGATACTCGGGCAACGCGGTGCTCCAGCCCAATTCCGGGGGCGACTTTATCGCCGGAGGAGGGTTTGCCTCCATTCCCAACCTCATCTACTCCAATTCCAGCGGGGTGTTTATTGGAGCCGGGTCGGGCAATCAGGTGGGGCCGAACGTCAACGATGCCGTGCTGGGCGGCGGTCACGGCAATACAATCCAGTCGCCGGACTCGGTGGTTGGAGGTGGAGTCAACAATTCGGTTGCGACGAATGCGCAGTACGCCTTTGTCGGCGGCGGCCTGGATAATACCAACACAGCTTATGGGGGAACTGTCGGCGGAGGCGCCTATAACTACTCCAAAGGCACCACCTACGGCTACTCGACCGTGTCGGGCGGCCAGAGCAACACCAGTGGCAGTTTTGCGACGGTGGGTGGTGGCTACGGAAACGTCGCCGGCGGTTTTGGCTCGTTTATCGGCGGCGGTGGTTATGACGGCTCCGTCTTTGTGGGGAATTCCGCCAGCGGCATTGCCAGTGTGATCGGCGGCGGCATCAATAATTCCAACATTGCTAAAGGGGGAACGATCGGGGGCGGCACTGGCAACTATGCCAGCGGCGCCTCCTACGGTTTCTCGACCGTGGCCGGCGGCAATCTCAACACCAGTGGCAGTTTCGCGACGGTGGGTGGTGGCTTCGATAACACCGCCAGCGGCTTTGGCTCGTTCATCGGCGGCGGCGGGTTTGCCAATAATACCGTGACCGGGGCGAACACTGCCAGCGGACAGGCCTCCGCGATTGTCGGCGGTCTTCTCAACACAGCCAGCGGTCCAGGCTCGTTCATCGGTGGCGGCGGGTTTGCCCCTGATACCGAGACCGTGACCGGGGGAAACACTGCCAGCGGAGAGGCCTGTGCGGTTGTCGGCGGTCTTCTCAACAACGCCAGCGGCCTTTGCTCGTTCATTGGCGGCGGCGGGATTGATGGTTCTGAATATGACTACCTTGGGAACAGCGCTGACGGCGGCGGCGATGTGATCGGCGGCGGTGTCTTCAACCTCACGGAAAATCTGGACTCAACAGTGGGTGGCGGCTACGGCAACACAGCTATTGGCAATTATTCAGTCGTGCCGGGTGGCGAAGGAAATAATGCCCAGGGAACATGTTCGTTTGCGGGCGGTAATAACGCGACCGCCAACTATCAAGGCACGTTTGTCTGGAGCGATAACACCGGAACACTGACTCAGGACGATGGAGAGGATCAATTTGTGGTCCGAGCCACGGGCGGATTTTGGTTTTACACCACCACGAGTAATACCGGCGCGCATCTGGACACGGGCGCCACTTCCTGGACGGCGCTCTCGGATCGCAACGCCAAGAAGGACATTGAGCCGGAGGATTGCCAGGCGGTATTGAACAAGCTGGCCCAGGTGCCGATTTCGCGCTGGCATTACAACTGGGAGGCGGAAACCAACACACCCCACATCGGCCCGATGGCGCAGGATTTTAAACATGCCTTTTATCCAGGCCGCGATGACAAAGGCATCACCACCCTGGAATTCGACGGGGTGGAACTGGCGGCCATCCAGGGGCTGAACCAGAAAGTGGATGACAAAGAAGCCAGGATTCAGCAGCAAGCAGCGGAAATTAAAAATCTCAAACGACAGAACGATTCACTCGCAGCACGCCTGAATGGACTGGAAGCAGCGGTGAAAGCGCTCGCTGAAAGGAAATGAGGCAATGATGAAAAATGGATTTTTATTTTTGCTTTGCTGATGCCGGCCTTAAGCCAGGCGCAAAGCTTCACGATGGCCTGGTTTAAAGTCGCCGGGGGCGGCGGCACCTGCAGCGGCCCCAGCGGCGGCAGTGTTGATGCCGTCAGCGGCACCATCGGCCAGCCGGATGCCAGCGGGGCGACGACCGGCGGCAGTTATTCTTTGACAGGCGGTTTCTGGAGCATTCTCTCCGTCGTGCAAACAGCGGCGTTGCCCAACCTGACCATCAACCATGTCGCCGACAGCGTCCTGGTCTCCTGGCCGAACACCGGAAACTACACCTTGCGACAGAACAGCACTCTGGCTGTATCGGCGCGTCAGGCATGCATCATTTCCACGCTCACGTCCGAGAAAACCATCCGCATTTTCAACCCGGTGCTGACAATGATCAGTGGGACAAGGTGCCTTTCACTTTTTTTGGGTCGCGTTTGACGGCTCCTAATCCTAACCTTAATCCGAATGACGAGATTAAGATTATCATGAATGGGGCTCTTCCTTCCTTCTCTCCGAACATCGCCGGGTCGCTGGAAGACTGGCTGGAAAGCCAGATTGTCCGCCATGCGGATTTCTTCCGCCAGCGCCCGCTCCTGCTGGATGTCGGGGCCTATCATGGCGACTTTTCCCGCCGCTTTGCCGCCGCGCCCAACAGTCCGTTTCTTGAAGCCATTCTGTTTGAGCCGAATCCCGAGAGCTTCAGCGTGCTCCAACAGGCCTTCGCCTCCGATAACCGTTTCCGCCTCGAAGCCAGAGCGTGCGCGGATCGCGCCGGAAGCGCCACACTATACTGCCAGGGAGCGCTTTACACCGGCTCGCTGCTGGCCTACCAAAACGAGCGCCCCGGCCCAAAAAGCCAGCACACCGTGGCCGTTACCACCGTGGACGAGGTTCTGTTCGGGGGGGATTTCCCCCGGCAGGCGGGCCTGATCAAGATTGATACCCAGGGCAACGATCTGCGCGTGTTGCAAGGGGCGCTGCGCACCTTGCGCTCCCACCGTCCCTGGGTCGTGGTTGAAATGCTCGCCACGCCGCGTTTTGTCAATCAAGCCGCGCCCGTGGAGATAATGCAGTTTCTGGCTTCTCAACGGTATTTCCTGGCCGCCCAATTCAATGAGTTCTACACCGCCACCGGCTGGCTGGCCTGGTACGACGCCTGTTTTGTTCCGCAGGAGCTTTTCAGCATGGACGCCACCGCCAACCTCGCGCGCCCCGCCTGATCGCGCTCTTGTCCCTCAGTTCGCGCAGACACTCCGGACGCTCCGGTTCCAAAGCGGGGAAAACCTTCCGGCCATGAGGTCACCGCCGAACAACCGCAAGGACGATGCCGTCGGGTTGGCCGGGCGGCCGGGCGCATTCAAAGGTCACCGCGTACCCGTTTTGTTTCATCAAATCAATCACGGAGGCGTGGATCATCCCGCCATGCGTCCCCACAAGAAAAGTCGAAATGCCGGATCGCTCCGGGCTTGAAAAGAACTTGTCCAGGATCGGCAATTCCAGCCCTTGCACATCCATCTGCACCAGGTCAATCCGCGGTCCGATAGTCCGGCAGAGCCGGGCCAGGGTGGTGGTCCTCACCCGCGCAATCCGCCCTGGCGCCGGCTCCGCGGGACCCAGCAGCCTGCTCCCGTAGCCGTCGTCCAATAACTGCGCCTCCGCTTCCTCCTTGGCGGCGATGGCGATTTCATGCAGTTGGAAATCGGCCAAGCAGAACCGATTGAGCGGCAGGTTCTCTTTGAACCGCTCCACCTGGCTGGGCAACGGTTCCACCCCATGAATCGTCAAGTCCGGCCGCTTCAATTTCGCCAGTATCACGTAATATCCCACCGCCGTCCCAACGTTGAGAAAAATGCCGCCCGGCGGAACCCCGGCCAGCGCCTCCAGAAACACATCTTCTTCCACCGCCTCATGCACATTGCGCGTCCGATAGCGGGCGCGCTGCGCATCCAGCAAATGATGGTCGTGGATGCGCACGCCGTTGTCGAAGGTGTGAATGGCCGGCTGGCCCATAATATCATTCTCTTGCGCCGGCGCTCAGAGGTAGCCGCACAGGCGCAACGCGGCGCCCGCCTCGGCCAGAAAGGCCTCCAAAACCGGCGCCGGCATCTCGTCCTTGTAACAGCCGACTTTTCCGCGGCGGCGGAACAGAACCTCCGTTGGCCAGTTGGGATCCGCATGAACACGTTCGCGGGCCTCCTTCTTTTGCATTTCTTCAAAAGTGTTGGCCCTCGTCATCCGCTCCACAAAGCCCGGGTCCCGCTGGATGCCGGCAAATTCGCAGAACCGGAGCATTTCGCGCGTGCTGTTTTCGTACAGGTCTTCGTATTTGATGGTGAGGATCGAGGCCTGGTAAGGGTTGGCGCGCCATGCCTCAACGTGCTCATGCCACTTGCCGAAATAAAGGTGTTTGCCGTCCCTCACCATTTCCATGAAATCGGCCTGGCTCCGGGACATGGCGGAATGATAGTGGAAATACGATGTCATCACGTCCCGCCCGTCCCGCACCAACGAAACCACCCGCTTGTATTCCGGGCGCGGCAAATCGTGGGTCTTGAAGAACATCGGCGTCTGATAGCGGTGGTAATAATCCTTGAAATGCACGTCCGGCACCAATTCCGCCACCAGCCACGGCGGGCGATACTCGGGGATGACGCCATAGACCACGGCCGAAATCAATTCCTGGAACCAGGTGTTGCCCGATTTAGGATAGCCGGCGATGAAAATGTCCTGCTCGTTCAGATCGGTGATTGGCGTGTAGCCTTTGGGGATGACCGGCGGTGGTGGTGGTGGCGGCGGCGGCGGCGGAGGAGGCGGCGGAGGCGGTTTTGCGAAGAGTCTTCTTAGTTTCCTGCCAATTTTCATCGCCTCAGTCATCCAAGTTTTGCCACGGTCTTATGCGGTATATGTTCCGCCGGCGCCTTGCGAAACTGGAGGTTGTGGAGTTTGTAATACAGGCCCCGGCGCGCCAGCAGTTCCTCATGGCGGCCCGTCTCCACAATCCGTCCCTGGTCCAGCACCAGGATCAGATTGGCGTTCTGCACGGTCGAGAGCCGATGGGCGATGCAGAAGGTCGTCCGCCCTTTCATCAGTTCATCCAGCGCTGCCTGCACCATGCGCTCCGATTCGCTGTCCAGCGAGCTGGTCGCTTCGTCCAGGACCAAAATAGGCGCGTTCTTCAAGATGGCGCGGGCAATGGAAATCCGCTGCCGCTGGCCCCCGGAAAGCATCACCCCTTGTTCGCCAATGACCGTTTCGTAGCCTTTGGGCTTGTCCATGATGAATTCGTGCGCGTGCGCGTGTTTGGCGGCCGTTTCGATTTCCGCAAAGCTCGCCCCGGGGCGTCCGCAGGCGATGTTGCTGCGGATCGTGTCGTTGAAGAGAATGACTTCCTGGGTGACAACGCCCACTTGGGAGCGCAGATCGTGCAAGGTGAACTGCCGCAGGTCCGTCCCGCCAATGCGCAAGGCCCCCTCGGTCGGATCGTAGAACCGCAGCAGCAGGTTGGTCAGGGTCGTCTTGCCGGCGCCGGTCCGACCGACGATGGCGATTATTTGTCCAGGACTGACTTTGAGTTGAATGTTGTGCAAAACGGTCTTCTCCCCGTAGCTGAAGCTGACGTTGTCGAAATGAATCTCCGCGCCGGTGGCGTGCAACGGGACCGGATGGGAAGGGTCCGTCACGGTGTTGGGCGTGGCCAGCAATTCAAAAACACGCTGCGTGGCCGCTTCCGCCTGGCTGATGGTGCTCTGCAGCCGGATCAGGGCCTTGACCGGCGCGTAGATCATCAGCAGACCGATGATGAAGAATCCAAAGCCCTCTTCGCCGGTCGTCCCGGCCAGGTAAAGGATCATGGCCGTAATGCCGATGGCCCCCAGGAATTCGATCACTGGCCCCGGCGATTCCGTCGCCCGCACCACCCGCATGAAGTGCGTGGTGAATTTCCGCAGCGTGGCCTTGAATTGGCTCACGACCACCTCTTCCAAATTGTAGGCCTTGATGATGCGGTTGCCGGTGAACGCTTCATGCATCGCCTTGCCCAGGGCGGCGGCTTCGTTTTGGATGCCCGCGCTGGCCAGACGGCCTTTGCGGTTATAGATGCCGATGGGTATGACGCACACCGGAAAAACGACCATGGTGATGAGCGTCAGTTTCCAATCCACGGCGAACATTCCCACAAGACACGTCAGGATGGTCATCGGGGCTTGAATCAGCGTCACCAGCGCGATGGCGATCATGTTCTGCACGATGCCAATATCACCGCTGCGGGACATCAGTTCGCCGGTGCTGACCCGGCTGAAGAAGCTCAAAGGAAGATTGAGCAGATGTTCAAAGAGCTTGGCCCGGCAATCGCACATGGTGCGCACGGCCACCCAGGCCATCAGATATGAGTTCAGATACCCCACCACGCCCCGGAACAACACCACCAGGGGGATCAGGCTGACCACCGCAATTCTCCACGCCAGGGAGCCCTTGGTCAGCGCCCCCAGCCATGATTTGAAGTGGACCAGAGTCACTTCTTTGAAGTGAACGGCCATGTCCTGCGCCCACTGCGGCAGCCAGGCCGGCACGTGGGTTGGGATCCGCGGCAATTCCCGCGGATATGCGTCTTCCAGCAGCAAGCGGTTCAGGTGGGCCAGGTCGGGGCCGGTCGGATTTTGCCCCAGCAGGTCGGCCGTTTGACGCCGCAACCGGAGCCCCTTGAATGGCTCAAGTTGGTAAAGTGACAATTCTCCAATCATCTTGTTCAGAGCTTGAACCACGACCTCTTGCGCTGGCTCTGATCCGGGCGCCGAGGGCTGATAGTTCGTCAGCAGCCCCTGCTCCTGGGTTGACAATCTCCCCCACAGAAAGACCGATACCGGATCGGCCTGCCGTCTCACCTTGTTGACGATTTTCGACCAATCCTTGATTTCATTTGCTGAAAACGTCCACGCGGTCTCTTTTGTGGCGTGGGGCGTGAAAATGACAGTGACGACAAAGAACGCCGTTCCATACATCAGCGGCTGGGCCACGCCATTGAGCATCCCGAACAGCACTCCCAGAATAAATCGTCCCTTGTAGGGCCGGTTCAGCTTCCAGAGCTTTAGCAGAAATTCTAGCATTCGCGACTCCGCCCACTATGCCCCGGCCAGCCCCAATTTCAAACCCTAAGATAAGGCCAGCCTACTCCCAGTAGAACTTCACGCACTGGAGTTGCTGCGCGCCCCGCCCGCCGCGGCCGACGATGCCGTAAAAGGTGCGGCTGTAGCCGTTGATGACCGCGTCCACCCTCACCTGGAAAACATAGCTGCGCACGTCAACGTAATTGCCAATGGCTTGCGCCGCCACGCCGCCGGGGGGGCCTCCGGGCACGTTGCCCGGCCCGCCGCCCCCGCCAAAGCCGCTGTTGATCTCGCCCACATTCTGAAACGGCATGTCGTCGTCCGTCCCGTCAATCCCATCAGGCCCCGCCCGCTGCTGGATGATCCGTTGGGCGGTCGCTTCGTCCATGCCGGGGATCAATTGCAGCGTCAACGCGGACGCGGTGTTGATGTTGAGCTTGCCGCCCATGGGCGAAAAGAGCTGCTCCAGACCCACCGGATACACCGGCTCGTTGTCGTTGCGAAAAATCCCCCCCCGCGCCGTCGGCTGGTCAAATCCTCCGCCCCCGTGCTGTTGAAAGGCCGAGACCGGGTGATTGGTCGAGTTGGAACCCCAGTAAATCTCCGGCGTGACCCCCTTGACCAGCAGCAACTCGGACAAATCGTCAATCGGGCCGCCTTTGCAATGGTAGGGCGGGTTGAGCTTCATATAATCCTCCTCCGTCGCCCCGCTGAAGCCGGCCGCGCCGCTGGGATCGCACCACTCCAGGATCGAAGCCTCAATCGTCGAAGCCTGCTCCGCGTCCGTCACTCCTATCACCGCCAGCGCCTTCTGCAGCACGTCCCGTTGCGGCGCGCGCGCATTGGCCACCAGGTTGATGTCCCATTTCCGCTCCATGTCCGTGATGGTCACGGTGATTTTGCCTTCTCCCAGCGGAAAGTCTTTCAGGGACAGTGCGATGTCGTTGCTGCCCGTGGGGATGCCGCTGGCCCAGAATTGGTTCAGCGCGTCAATGTTCTTCTGCTCCGGGGATTTGTTGGCCAGCGCGTAGCGCGCCAGTTCGATCCCGCTGCGGCCCATCCATTCCATCTGGTTGTCGTAGTCGGCGTTGCGCGCCAGCGTCACCTCCGTCTTCATCGAGATGGCGAAGCTGGCCACCAGCGAGGTCAGCGCGATGATCGTGATCATGACCAGGATCAAGGCGAACCCGCCGCGCCGCGCGGACCTGTCAAGACTCGTTTTCATAGATGCGCCCCGTTCATCGCCACCGTGCGCACGATCAGCGTATAGGGCGCGTCGGGCTCCCGCGCCGAATGCCCGCAGCCCAGCGTCACCCGGACCATGGGCGGAAACTCGTTGGTGGGCTCCCACGACACCACCCAGTCGTTGTCCGCCGGGGACCAAAACTCCAGCATGAATTGGTTCACGTCCCGCGAGAGCGTGATGCGATACGGCGTGTTCCGGTCGTCCAGCGCCTCCAGCAACGGCCATTGATTCATCACCAGATTGTTCGTCCCCCCGGAATCCCTCTCCACGTCGAAGGCGACCCGCCGCATCACGTCGTCCCCGAACAGGTGCGAACCGGGGAAGTCCGACGGCAGCCGGGCGGCCAGGCTGACGGCGGCGAACTTGCCGCTCGTGTCGGTCTCAAAGCTGTAGAACTGGATGTTCGGCTTGGAAATCTCCGCGCACGTCAGCGCCTCCTCCACCGTTCTTATCCCAACGCGCGCCCGCAGCGCCGCCGCCGCCGCCTCTTCGGCGATCATCTTGCCCGAAACGATGCACTTCCAGCAACCGATGACGCTGATCATGATGAAGGTGAAGACCGTCAGCGCCACCACGATTTCCATCAGCGTAAAGGCGCTCTGTTCCCTCGCTCTGGCGGGCCGGGTTCTCATGCGTCACCGCGGCGGTTGCAGACCCAGCCGATTCCCGCCGCCGGTCTTGTAGAGCAGCAGGTCCAAGTGCGAGCTTTGATTGCCGTTGGCATCCACCACCCCGATCTCCACGTGGTAGAGACCGTTGGTGGTCACTTCGTTCACGGAGTATAACCAGCGGTACTTCTCGTAACCCGCCACGTCGCTGAAGTCCCCGGAGTCGCTTCCCTCCTCAATTGAGTTGGTCACGTACAATCGCGCCGCGATCATGCCGGCCGTCGGGCCGCTGCTGCGCAGCAGGGTGGCGGCGTGGATGCCGGAGCTTAAGACCCCCAGAATGGCGAACATCGCCATGAAGAATATGCCCGTGGCCACCATCACTTCGATCAGCGTGAAGCCGCCGGCCGCGGCCGGCGGTTGGAGCTTGCGGCCTCTTTTCATCGCTCGCGCTCGTAGGGATTGAACGCCCGGTTCTCCACCAGGGGCAGCGCCGTGACGCAATCCAGATATATCGTCCGGTAGCTCCCGTCGGACCCATGCAGAATGATGATGAACTCGTCGCTCGTGCTGTTGGGGGCGAAGCGCACCCGCGCCTCCTCCCCGCCCTCCATCGGCACAAAATTGACCCCGATCGTGTCAATCACAATGTCCTTCGGGATGTCCACCGCCGCATACGCCCCGGGCACGCTGAACGTCCGGTCCTGCGGGCGGATCACCAGGTAGGTGAATTGATTGTTCAGGATGGCCGCGCTGCGCGCGCTTTGGCAGGCCTCCACCAGCCCTCTTTCCACCTTGCCCATCCCTTCCCTTCGCAACGTCCGCACAAACGACGGGAAGCCCATCGTCAGCGTCAGCCCCAGGATGGCCACCACCATCATGACTTCGATCAGCGTAAACGCCGCTCTGTCCGCCTGCCTTTTCATCGCGCCGAAATGTTGCTCGTCATGGCAAAAAGCGCCGACAGGATGCTGACCAGCAGGAAGCCCACCCCGACGGCCATGATGCAGATGATCACCGGCTCGATCATGTTGGTCATCACCCGCAGGGCGATTTGCAGTTCGCTTTCATACGTGTCGGCCAGGTTCGCCAGCGAGCCGGGCACGTCCCCGGTATCCTCCCCGATCTTGATCAAATCCACCATCAACTGCGGAAATACTTTGCTCCGCGCCAGCGGCTGCGCCAGCGTCTTGCCGTCCGTCACGTCCAGCCGCGCCCGCCCGATGGCCTCGCAAATGATGCTGTTGGAGATCACTTGTTCGACAATCTCCAGCGCCTTGAGCACCGGCACCCCGTTCTGCAGCAGCGTGGCCAGCGTGCGCGAGAACTGCCCGAAGATGTAGAGCCGCGTCACCTTGCCGAAGACCGGCATCGTGATCTTCCATCGGTCAATGTCCTTCCGCCCCCGTTCGCTGGCGCGAAAGCGGTTGAAGATGATGGCCATGGCCACCAAGACCAAGGCCATCACCCACCACCAACGCTGGAAAAAATTGCTCATCCCGATGAGCATTCGCGTCATCATCGGCAACGGGATGTTCATCCCCTGGAAGAGCTTCATGAAGCTGGGCAGCATCACCGTCATGAAAAAGATGCTGATGGCCACGCCCACGCAGCAGACGAAGACGGGGTAGATCAGGGCCGACTTGAACTTGGCCCGCACCTCCGCGAACCGCTCGAAATGGTCCCCCATCCGGCGCAGCACCTCCACCAGCGCCCCGCTTTGCTCCCCGGCTTTGACCATGTTGATGTAGAGACTGGAAAAAATCACCGGCTGCTTGCCCATCGCCTCCGACAGCCCCTTGCCCTCCGTCACGTCCTGTTTAAGCTGCCGGCTCACCTCCGCCGGGATGCCCTTGGTTTCCAGGTGCGTCATGCTGTTGAGCGCCACCGTCAGCGGCATGCCCGATTTGAGCAAATTGGCCAGTTGATTGGTAAAGGTGGCCATCTCCTGCAAACTCGGTTTGCGTCGCCGGTCGAAATACGGCCGCAGGCTCGCCGGCAGGAACGCCCTCCACGAACCGGACGCGCCCCCGCGCCGCTCGGGGGCGGCCGCGGCTGCCCCGCCCTTGGGAATTTCCACCGCCACGGGAAACAACCCGAGCCGTTCGATCTGCATCAGCGCCGCGCCGCGATCCGGCACCTCCAGCACGCCCGTGACCGTCTGGCCATCGCGCCGCCGTGCCTTATATTGGAATTGGGCCATAATCCGATCTTCATCACCGCCAACGTCAGGATATTAACCCGCCAATCCGCAAAAGTTGCAAGCCCAATCAACGCCGCCCAGAACGGCTTTCCCGCCGGCCCAAACCCTGCCGGCAGGCTGTGGTCAAGGAACCGGAATGTCCATGAGATTTCCCAAATCACCCGTGTTTTTTTTCTGGACATCCCTCATTATGGCAGGTTATGATTTCACCCACTGAAATCAGTTCTGCTGGCATGAACAAGATTGGTTTTGCCAATCAAAAACTACGGAGACAAACAACAATGAAAATTCTCCACCGAAATCTCAGCCGGGCAACTGTTGTTGTCCTGGCGCTGGCCGCCGGCGTTGCAGCCGGTCAAGCCGACTACCCATCCACCGTCTTGGGCGACAGCCCGCTCGCCTACTGGCAATTCAGCGAAACGGGCGTGGTGGCGAATAATAACTACATCGCGACCAACCTGGGCTCGGCTGCCACCGCCTGCGACGGGGTTTACACTATGGGCAGTTACAATGGCGGCACTGCCAACATCTTCACGATGGAAAATCAACCGGGGGTCATGGCCACCGATAGGTCGGTCCTTTTCAACGGCTTCAACCAGTACATTCTGATTCCGGCCAATAGCACGGCCGCGAGCATCGCGCCCCCCTTCACTGTGGAAGCGTGGATCAACCCCGCCAATGTCACCAGCACTCTTTGCTGCCCGCTCGCCTCAATTTGGAGGACCACCGTGCAAGCGGAAGGTTGGGTCATCTATGTCAGCTCCGTCGGTTGGAACCTGCGCACGGGCGCCGGGGCCAGCGGTTATGGAGTCAACATCACGGGCGGGACGCCGGTGGTCGGCGCTTGGTCTCACCTGATGGCCACCTATGATGGCTCGAACGCCGTCCTCTATCTCAACGGAGCGGTCGTGGCCACGGGCAGCAACACGGCTTATGCCCCCAATACCGCTTGGGCGATGGGCCTTGGTGCGCGCGGAGACGCCACCGGGGGTGGAAGCGGTTTCCCTTTCCCCGGTTATCTGGACGAAGTGGCGGTTTACCCGACCAACCTTCCGCCCAGCGTGGCCTCGGCCCATTACCGGGCGGCGACCACCAACGCGGCGGGCTATGCGGCGCAGATTCTAACCTCCCACCCGGTTGGCTATTGGCGCCTGAATGACATCACCTTGCCGGTGGCGGCCAACAGCGGCACACTGGGCGCTGCCGCCAACGGCGGTTACGCCTCCGGGGCCACGACCGGGCAGGACCTGACCAGCCCTCCGGGCTTTGCAAACAATAATACAGTCCTCCAGCTCAATGGGAGCGACTTCGTGACGTTCCCCATCTTGAACCTCAACACCAACACCGTCACCATGGAGGCCTGGGTTAACTTCAACGGCAGCCCCAATGATTATACCGGCCTTATCATGTGGCGTGACGTCATGGTTGCCGATGGTAATGGTTATGGGATGGGGGGCGGCATGAACTTGACCTCGGGCATTAACGGTCAGGGCCAATTGGGTTATACTTGGAGCGCGAGCATGGATTGCTGTTGGGGGTCAGGCGTCCTGATCCAACCCGGCCAGTGGACCTATGTGGCCTTGGTCATCAGTCCCAGCCAAAGCCAGGTGTTCGTCGGAACCGCCGATGGGGGATGGTCCTCGGCTGCGAACCAATCTCCCAATATTGGAGCTGATGGATATAATCAAAGTGATGGATTCAGGAGCAGTGGCGTCATCGGAGTGGATCCTTGCTGCGGAGGCCGGCTCGTCAATGGCGAGATGGCTCAAGTGGCCATCTACAACCAGGCCTTGACCGAAGGCCAGCTCCACACCCACGCCCTGGCCGCCTTCGGCAGCGCCAGCCCGCCCGCGATGGTGACGGATCCGCCGGCCCTCACACCGACGGGGACGATTTATGTGACGACCCCCTTCTCGCTCGTCGCCGACGCCTTCGCCCAGCCTCCGCTCTTCTACCAGTGGCGCACTAATGGGACCGACATTCCGGGGGCCACAGCCCGCGTTTACCTCAACCCCGGCGCCGCGCTCACCGACAGCGGCAATTACGATGTCATCGTCAGCAACGCCTACGGCGCTGTGACCAGCATGCAGACCTACGTGTCAATCGCCTACGCGGTCTCGCCGTCCATCACCCAGCCGCCTCAGTCACAGATTATTTATGCGGGCGGCACGGCGATCTTCAGCGCGGTTGCCACGGGGGGTCCCTTGAACTATCAATGGACCTTCAACAGCGCCACCCTGCCCGGCGCGACCGATGCCACGCTCATTATCCCCAGCGTCAGCACGGCCGGCAACTACGCCGTGACGGTGGCCAACAGCGCGGGCAACGCCTCGGCCTCAGCCAGCCTGACGGTTCTCCCGGCCCCGGCGCCCGGCACTTATGAGGCGGCCCTCCTCGCGGCGTCGCCCCTCGCCTATTGGCCTCTGAATGAAGGCGGCGGCCAAACGGCCTACGATAATTTTGGCGGCAACAACGGTGCCTACACGGGTGGTTTCAGCTTGGGCACGCCCGGACCGTTGACGAATGATGCCGCCACGGCCGTCACTTTCGACGGCCAGAGCGGCTGCGTGCAGATACCGCCATCGGGCACACTGATCGGCAGCGGCTTGACCGACGTGACTGAGGCGACCCTTCTTTGCTGGATCTACAGCCCTGGCGACCAAGGAGGCCTCAAAGGACTGCTGGCCATGAGGCCGCCATCAACCGAGCTTGCACTCGGTAATAACGGTGATAACAACATGCTGACCTATGATTGGAACTCCTGGTGGGGGCCTCCCCAGAACGGCTTGACCACGCCCTACGGGCAATGGACCTTGGTGGCACTCGTCATACAGTTGTATCAGACCACATACTATTTGGGTTCAGCCGACACCGGCCTCTTGAGTTCAACCTGGGACCCCTGTGATTATTGGGAAGATAACACCCCCACCGAGTTCACTGCCAGCTCCCCCGCCGATCCCACCGGACCGTGGTTCATCGCCGACGACCCCTGCTGCGGAAATCGCTTTTTCAACGGTGCCATTGGCCAGGTGGCGCTCTTCACCAACGCCCTGACCAGCAACCAGATCGCCGCCTTGTTCAACTTGGGCCTCTATGGCACCGCGACTCCTGCGCCCTACATCTTCATCCAGCCTCAGCCACAGGTTGTTTATGCGGGCGGCACGGCCTCCTTCAGCGTCGGCGCCGGGGGCGCCATGCCCCTCGGCTATCAATGGACCCGGAACGGCACCAACCTGCCGGGCGCAACCAACCCCACGCTGCTTATCCCCAACCTCGGCCCGGCCAATGCCGGCAGCTATGCGGTGATTGTGAACAACGCCCTGAACGTGAGCGGCGTTACAAGCGCGCCGGCCAGCCTGACGGTTCTCACGGCCGCGCCCGGCAGTTATGAGGCGGCCCTCCTCTCTGCGTCGCCCATCGGCTATTGGCCTCTGGATGAAACCAACGGCACAACGGCCTTCGATCATTTTGGCGGTTACGACGGCACCTACTGGAATGGTTTCACCTTGGGCGCGCCGGGACCGTTGCTGGGCGATCCCGCCACGGCCGCCACTTTCGACGGTTCTACCGGCTATGTGCAGATTCCGCAATCCGGCGTGATGACAGGCAGCGCCTTGTCCAGCGTGAACGAGGCGACCTTTATTTGCTGGGTCAATGACAATCAAAGCGGGGGTCCGGCCGACGTAGGACTGCTGATAACGAGGTTGGAGTCAGCGCCGTTCAACGACACCGGCCTTTACATCGATGAAAACAACAATGTCATCTACAAGTGGAACGGCAGTTTCTGGGGGGATGAATCCGGTCTGGTGGTGCCCGCCGGGCAATGGACCTTTGTGGCAGTCACCGTGCAGCCGGGGCAGACGGCCTACTATCTGGGCTCACCCGGCACCGGCTTCGTCAGTTACAGCAACGGCGACGGGAATGGCGGTGGGTCCGCCAACTTCACCATGGGACCGTGGATCATCGCCAACGACTCCTGCTGCGGAGATCGCTTTTACAACGGTTCGATTGGCCAGGTGGCGCTCTTCACCAACGCCCTGACCAGCGGCCAGCTCAACGTCATGTACCTCGCGGGCATGGGCATACTGACTGCGCCCGTCATCGACATCCCGCCTGTGACACAGTCGGTGGTGGTTGGCGCCAGTGTGACCTTTAGCGTCCAGGCGCACGGCAGCATCCCGCTCTCTTATCAGTGGCAGAAGGACGGAAGCTCCATCTCGGCAGCGACCGCCTCCTCATACACCATCCCGAGCGTGTACTACACGGACGCGGGCACCTACGCCGTTGTGGTCAGCAACAGCGTCAATTCGATCTCCAGCGCCCCGGCGCAACTGACGGTGGGGCCGCCGCCCACTTTTGCCAACGCCACCAACGGCCTGCTGCTGCACTTGACCTTCAATAGCAACTACCTCGATTCCTCGGGCCTCGGCAATAATGCGCAGGCTTACGGCAATCCCACCTTCGTCCAAGGCAAGCTCGGCCAGGCGGTTTACCTGAGCACCCAACCCACCAGCAACATGTTCAACTATGTGCAGGTTCCGGACCCTAACGGCGACTTCTTGTTCGGCGCCACCAACAGCTTCAGTGTTTCCTTCTGGTTGAACTTCACTGATCTTTTTCACGACCTGCCCGTCATCGGCAATGCCTATTCCTCCACTTACGACCCGGGTTGGCAGATAACCGATGACAGGAATAACCAGCTTGAGTGGACCTTTGAAGACGCTAATAACGTGGCGGCCAGTGCCGATCCGGCCGGCGGCCCCTATATCAACGACGGTCTCTGGCACAACATTGTGGTCGTCTTCAACCGGACCTCCGAGATGGCCTCGACCTTCGTGGACGGTGTCAAAGTGAACTACACTTCCATTGCCCCGGTCGGGGGTGTCGACAGCGGAACCGGACTGCTCACGATGGGTTCGGACCCGACGGGCACCTATACGCCCATGTGCTATTGGGATGGGGAATTGCCCAGCGGGGAGATAGCGACCTACACGACATCCTTCAATCTGGATGACCTTGGTCTGTGGGGGCGGCCGCTGACCGATTATGAGGTTGTCAGCATTTACAAGGCTGGGCAGATCAACCAAAGCTTCGACGTCTATGGGCCGGTGAAGGTCTCGGCCAGTCGCGTCGGCGCTAATATTGACGTCTCCTGGCAGGCGGGCACGCTCCAGCAGTCCGGCAATGTCAGCGGCCCATACTCAACAGTCACCAACGCGGCGGCCCCCTTTTACCGGACAACCCCCGGTGGCTCGGCCATGTTCTTCCGCGTCAAGCTGTAGTTTTGGCTGGGGCGGCGTGGGGATGCCCGCATCCCCGCGCCGGCCCGCAGCATCTGTCTCCTAATCTTAATCCTAATCTTAATCTTAATCTCCTCTTTTGGGTGAGGATTAAGATCAGGATTAAAATTACGATTACGATTATGTGCCGCGGCCCCGAAAGGCGGGATTCACCCGTTCACGGCCCCGGCCGGCGCCGGGGCGGGCTTCTTCTTGGCGGCGGCCTTCTTCCGTTTGAGGTAAGCGACGCGCCGTTGGCGCTTTAGGCCTTTGTTGTATTGCTTGCCCATAGTTCTTTACTTTGCGTTCAAAATTGCGCTATTTTACTGCCGCATTATGACAAGCAGGTTTCTCAAGTTCAACATCTATTTGGCGCTCCTCCCGCTTTTGCTGGCCGCCGGTTGCGCCAGCGCCGGCGCCAAACGCAAGTTCTCCAAGGGGGAACAGTCCACCGTCCGCCTCTACCTGGAGAGCACTCGCGGCGACACCGTCAGCAGCGCTCCCGTCCTGGTCACCCGCCGGAGAATTCCCATGTTCATTGACCGGGAGCCCTCCCTTACCGAGGCCGACCTGCGCAAAGCTGACCTGCGGGATGATCCCGGCCCCGACGGCGGCTATTCCATCGAGCTGGTCTTCAACGAACACGGCGCCATGCTCTTGGAAATGCTGACCACCGCCAACAAAGGCCGCCACATCGTTGTCTTTTCCCAATTCCCCCCCAAGGGCTACAAGCCGCCCAAAGCCCCCAAAAAACCGCACAAATCCGATGACGACGTCGAGGACAAGGATGACTTGCACATGGAGGACCAAGCCCCTCTGCCGGTGGCACAACCGCCGGCCCCCGGCCAGCCCCGCATGTCCGGTTGGCTGGCGGCGGTCCTGATCCGCGACCGCAACCCCACCGGCATCTTCCGTTTCAGCCCGGACTGCGTTTCCCGCCAGGAGGCCGCCCGCATTGTCCGCGGCCTCAAAAACGACATCGCCTACGCCAAGAAGACAGGCAGGGATTAGGCAGCGGATGAATTTCAAATTTGAGACGGCCAGTTTGACGGCAACCTTGTGTGCCCTGCTCCTGGGCGCCCCTTCCGCCCCCGCCCAGCCCTTTGAACTGCCCACCGCCAACCGCGCCATCTTTGAACCCGGCGGCCTGGAACGCTACTTCGTCCCCACTCCCGGCAAAACCTGGCTCTCCGGCACCTTCGGTTGCGTCCGCTCCGACGGCCGCCAAATGCACGAGGGCCTGGACATCAAATGCCTTCAACGCAACCGCGCCGGTGAACCCATTGACCCCATCCTGGCCACCGCCGACGGCCTGGTCGCCTACATCAACAACCGGCCCTCCCTCTCCAACTATGGCCGCTACCTCGTCCTGCGCCACCGCCTCGCCGGCATGGAGATTTACTCCCTCTACGCCCATCTGTCCGAAATCCAGCCCGGCCTCAAGGTCGGGCAGCCCGTGCGCGCCGGGGACAAGATCGCCGTCATGGGCCGCACCGGCCAGCGCATTTCCAAGGAGCGCGCCCACGTCCACTTCGAGTTGAACCTCTTTTACAGCGACCATTTCAACGCCTGGTTCAAACGGCGCTTCCCGCGCGAACCCAACGACCACGGCGTCTTCAACGGCCAGAACCTCGTCGGCTTTGATCCCCGCCTCGTCCTGCTGGCCGAACACGAGCAGGGCTTGCGCTTTGATCTCTTGAACTGGATGCAACATCGCACCGAACTGTGCCGCGTCTTGGTGCGCCAAACCGATTTCCCCTGGCTGCAACGCTATCCCATGCTCGTCAGGCCGGCCGCCCTGCCCAAAGGCGAGCCGGTCGCCGGCTACGAAATCGCGCTGGACTTCAACGGCCTGCCCTTCGAGCTGATTCCCCGCGGCGCCGCGGAGATGAAAGGCCCCGCCAAATACCGGCTCCTGTCCGTCAACGAGGCCGAGGCCGCCAAGAACCCCTGCCGCCGGCTGGTCACCCGCGAAAGCGGCCGCTGGGAATTGGCCAACAACGGCCGCAGCCTCCTGGAATTGCTGACCGAGTAAGAAATCCTGAATCGGGTATTGCGCTTCAATTCGGAGCGTATTACATTCTCCACGTGAATACGATTTCGCTCAAATTGCCGGATCATCTGCTCGAACTGCTCGCAGAGGAGTCCCGCAACCGTCGCACCACTAAATCTTCGTTGGTGCGGGAGTGTTTGGAAAAGACGCTGGCCGCCCGCGCCCCGGGCAGTGAGGCCACCTGCTACGATCTGGCGCGCGATCTGGCCGGATCGGTCAAGGGCCTGCCGCGCGATCTGGCCACCAACCCCAAATTTCTGGAGGGTTTTGGCCGGTGAAAACCGTTGTCTTGCTCGACACCGGACCATTGGTGACCTTCCTCGCCGCCGGGCTGAAGCACCACGATTGGGTTTGCGAGCAGTGGAAACGTTTGCGCCCACCCCTGTTCACCTGCGAGCCGGTGCTGACCGAAGCCGCCTTCCTCCTCAAGCGCGAAGGCCGGGAGTCCGATCCGATATTCGCCCTGTTGGAGCGCGGCGTGTTGCGGGTGGGCCTGGAAATCGAAGATCAACTGGCGGACCTGCGGGCCTTGATGCGGCGCTATCGGAACCGCCCCATGTCGCTCGCCGACGCCTGCCTCGTCCGGCTCGCCGAGATGCACCCCGGCGGCGTCATCTTCACCTTCGACGCCGATTTCCGCATCTATCGCCGCCACGGCAACAAGATCATTCCCGTGTTGATGCCGGCGGAATGAAACGATGAAAAAACAACTTTGATACAGCCATGACAATAAATAACCAGTTGATTGACCAGGCATATTCCGATGTTCGTGGTGTTGGCAAGTGGGCTCAACCCCGTTTTGCGCAGCCGGAGTGTCAGGGATACACGTCTGCGATTTGGCCGGCTTTGAGCGCGGGCAGCAACGCCAGCACTTTGGCCATCAACGGGAGCGTCTGATGCAGTTGCGTGCTGCCGGCGTGAAGAACGACCACCGCGATGTTGAATTGCTTCACGTCCTGTTGAAAGCTTACATTGCGGTCGCCGGTCACGAACACGTCGAACTCTTTTTCGGCTTTCGCCAGCAGTGCGCCGTTTTTGATTCCGCCCCAGCCCATCTTCTGCACGGAAACGGCATAGTGCCCACTCAGGGAGCGCGCCAGCCGCCAGTTGAGGCATTCGTCTATGAGAATGCGCATCGCTCAGACGGTTTCCAGAATGGTGCGCTTGCCCGCTTCAATCACGGCAACGGCCTGCTCGCGCTTGACGGTGGGAAAGGCGTCCAGGAAGTCTTCGATGGATTCTCCGCCCTCCAGGTAATCAATGAGGTTTTGCAGTGGAACCCGCGTGCCCACAAACACGGGCGTGCCGCCCATGATTTCCGGGTCGGAGTGAACGAGGCCCTTGAGTTCTTCAAGCTTCATGCGCTGGAATATAGCACAGACCAGTTGTTCCAAGAAGCACGAAGTGTCTTGCTCGCTCGCTACGCGCCCGCCAATGCGTTTTGATCTCACTCTTGCCGGCCAGAGGGTAAGTCTTCGCCCAACCGTCCTCAAGAGCGTTTCCTTTGCAGCCGAAAGGTCTGGAAATCAGCAACTTGCAAATTGCGTCCCTCAAAATCCATCGTTTTCGGCAGGAAAACCGAGCGTCGGACGGAAAAAAATGACACTTTTGCAGGCACTTTTCCGACCTTGGATTGCGCATCCGGTTGATACGGTGGCCTTTGCATCTGAAAAACAGCCCCAAAAAAATCGTGCCTAAAACACTACCGTAGGTTTTTTGTCCATTCCGCGATGTGCCATAATCGCCGCGTGAGTGAACGAATGTTCAATCCGCCGCCGTCACCCCGTGACGCGGCCATCGTGGCAGAGCCGTCCCGGCTCTGTTCCGCTGCGCTTCAATCCATGTTCGCCGGGATAACCGCGCGGCCGGCTTGGTCGCGTCGAAGCGTAGCGGAGACGGATCGCACACCGTCCTATGCGTCCTTCGCCAAAACGCCTGCGTTTCAGCCCCTGCCACTATCAGTGAATATCGGTGAATATCGGTGAATATCGGTGAATATCGGTGAATATAACCAAATAAAAAATTTTCCTCGTCTCCCATGTTTCAGCGAAATCTGTGTCCATCTATGCCCATCTGCGGTTCCCGTTTTTTTCATAAACAGATTCACGATCAAACCCAATCAACTTGTCGCGCCGTAGCTTGGCGAAGGCGGAACCCAATCAAACCCAATCAAACTCAATCAAACCCAATCAAACCTGATCAAGGTCAAAAATGCCCGCCCGCCGCGCCTTTTGTGTTTTCTTGCCGCCCGTTGGGCGTTAGCCTTTCCAGCCATGATGCGCGCTAAAATTCATCAGTTACACCGCTCCCAAACACTGGGTCTCCTGCTTTCCCTTGTCTGGCTGGCTGGCTGCGGCACGGAAAAGGCCCCCGCCCCGCCGCCGCCGCCCCCCCCGCCGCCCGCACCCGCGCCCGCGGCGCCCCCGCCCCGCGTCAATCACTGGACCGCCGATTGGACCCCGCTCTTTGACGGGAAAACCCTGACCAATTGGGCGGTGACGGATTTCGTCGCCCACGGGCCGGTCACGGTGCAGGACGGGCAAATCAAAACCGAAATGGGCGACGGACTCAGCGGCATCACCTGGACCAACGGCACCCTGCCCAAGACCAATTACGAAATCTCCCTCGACGCCGTGAAACTGGCCGGGAGCGATTTCTTTTGCGGCCTGACTTTTCCCGTGGCCGATTCCTCCTGCAGCCTCATCCTGGGCGGCTGGGGGGGCGGCATCGTCGGCCTGTCCAGCCTGGACGGCCAGGATGCCTCGGAAAACGAAACGACACGCTCGATGTTTTTTGAGACCGGCCGCTGGTATCACGTCCTCCTGCGCGTCACGCCCGCCAAGATCGAGGCCCGGCTGGACGACAAAATTATTGTTGACGCATCCATCGCCGGGCGCAAGGTGTCGCTCCGGCCCGGCTCCATTTACCTCTCCGTCCCCCTGGGCCTGGCCACCTGCGACACGACGGCGGGATGGAAAAACATCCAATTGCGACTGCTTGCACCCTGAAACCAACCCGGCCCCCGCCGCCACTCTGATCATTCCGCTCCAGTCCGTCGTTGAGCGGCTGGACTTGGGCCGGCTGTTCCCGCGCCCGCAACCCTTGGAGGTCGAGCTGGGCAGCGGCGACGGCTCGTTTCTGGCCCAATACGCCGCCGCGCATCCGGAGCGCAATTTCATCGGCGTCGAGCGGCTCCTGGGGCGGTTGCGGAAGCTGGACCGGAAGGCGCGCCGGCTGGGTTTGGAGAATCTGCGTTGCGCGCGCATCGAAGCGGCCTATTTTCTCGAATACCTGCTGCCCCCCGCCGCGGCCCAAGCCCTCCACGTGTACTTCCCCGATCCCTGGCCCAAGCGCCGCCATCAGAAACACCGCCTCATCAACGAGCGCTTTCCCGGCCTGGCCCGCCTGGCCCTGGCCGGCGGCGGCGCGGTTTATTTGCGCACCGATGACGCCGCCTATTTCGCGCAGATGAAGGCGGTTTTCCAGGCCTGCCCCTCATTTGAGGAAATGCCGACGCCCGAGGATTTGGCCGCGTCGCAGACGGATTTCGAGCGCGGCTTTTTGGCGCGAGGCCTCGGCGCCCTGCGGTTGGCCTTCCGCAAGCTCAAACATCAATGACCGGTCCGTCGTCATCGTCAGGCGGCGAGCGCGGCGGCGGCGCGTGCGTGTGGAACTCGACGTGGGAGGAGCCGCTTTTGGTCAGGGAATTGAGCACCAGCGAAATGAGGCTGATGATGAGCGACCCCCAAAAGGCCGGGAGAAAACCTTCCACGCGAAAGTCCTTGAGGATCGAGCCGACGGACCAGAGCAGCAGCGCGTTGATGACGAGCATGAACAGGCCGAGGGTGAAAATGAGCAGGGGCAGCGAAAGCACCACCATGACCGGCCGCACAAAAGCGTTGAGCAGCCCCAACAGCAGCGCCGCCAGAAACAACCCCGGAGGCGAGTACGTGATGCCCGGCACAATGCCAGCCGCGATCCAGACCGCCACGGTGGTGATCAGCCAGCGTTTGCAAAATGACAGCACGCTTTGGGGCATATTTGTTCCGCGCTTGGATTGTCCCGCACTGGAGGGACGCCCCTCAGCATTCCGCATCCGTCGGCCAAACACAAGGGTTTTTACGCCCGCAATGAAAGCATTTTTTGGGGTGGCGGTTTCCACTCCGTCGTCTTAATCCTAACCTCGATATGGATTGCTCCGTTCCCAAGCCGCGCCTGTGCCTGGCTCTCATCGCCCTGCTAGCCGCGCTCGCCTGGGGCCGCACGGTCACTTATGGCTTTGTCTGGGACGACCACTTTTTCATCGTCGAGAATATGGCCATTCGCTCGCCCAGGAATATCCCGGCCATGTTTTATTCGCGCATCGCCGAGGCCTCGCATCCCCGCGACTTTCCGAATTTCCGGCCGCTCCGCAACGTGGCCTACGCCCTGCTCTATCAATTGGGCGGCACGGCCGCGCCTGCGCCGTGGATTTTCCACCTGGCCAACGTCCTGGGCCAGGCGCTGGCCGCGCTGCTGCTCTTTGCGGTGGCCGACCTGCTCTTTCGCCCGGCCGGAGAAACGCCCGCCCGATGGGCGGCCCTGCTGGCCGGCGCGGCCTTCGCCCTTCATCCCGCCGCGTCGGAGGTCGTTTGCTGGGCCAAATCGCTGGATGACATTCTGGCGGCCATTTTTGTGCTGGCGGCGGCGCGGGCCTTGTTGCGCTGGAACGGCCAAAGAGGGCGGTTGGCGGCGGCGCTGGCTTTCTTTGCCCTGGCAGTGTATGCGAAAGAATCGGCCGTGCCCTTTGCCGGCCTGGTGTTTTTTCTTCTCCGCGCCCATCACAAATTGCCCTGGAGACGTTGCGCGGTCCTGACGGCGCCGTTTCTGCTGGTGGCCGGGTTTTACGCGGCGCACCGGTATTGGGTGCTGGGCCAGGCGGCGCAATGCGCGCCCATCTCCGGCACTTACGGCCGCACGTTGCTGGACACCCTGCCCGCTCTGACGATCTATTTCCGCCTGCTCTGGGGAATTCCCCCGTTTTCCATTGATTACACGGATATGCTGGGGCACCTGCCGCTGTTCTCCGCCGCCATCATGACCGGGGCGTTTCTGCTGGCGTTGTGGGCCGCCGCCACTTGGGCCGCGTGGCGCAATGAAAAATTCCGCCCCGCGGCGGTGGGCCTGCTCTGGCTGGGGCTGTTTCTCCTGCCCGTCTCCAACCTGGTGCCGATGATGCAGTATCTGGCCGAGCGATTCCTCTACCTGCCGTTGATTGGCTGGCTGCTGGCGTTGGGCGGCTTGCTGGCCTGGGCGCCGCGGCGTCTTCCCAGCGTCGCCTTGCCGGCGGTGCTGATTGCCGCCTGGCTTCCCCTCAGTCTGGCCAGGGAAGGAATCTGGCGCGACGAAGTCACTCTCTTTGCGCGCAGCAGCCTGGCGCATCCGGCGAACAAACGCCTGCGTGAAAACGCGGTCGCCGCCATCTTCGCCCTCCCGCCGATGAACTCCGCCTTCCACTTGGGCGAGGCGACGCGCCAATTGCAGGTCACCCCCTCGATTTCGCGCCGCCAGGCCGCGGCCCTCTTGCCGGCGCTGAGACAAGCCCACGGCCTGTTGCCGGATGAACACCGCATCACGACGGCGTTGGGAATCGCTTGCGCGCTGGCGGGTCAGATCTCAAACGCGGTTCCGTTTCTTGAACTGGCCGCGCGGCAGGAGACGAACGACGCGCAGTGCTGGATTGATCTGGGGTCGGCTTACGCGCTGGAAAACGAGCCGGCCAAAGCCCGTCAGGCCTGGGAAACCGCCCTGCGCCTGGAACCGACCAACCGTCTGGCCTTGGAACACCTTGGCGCGCTCAAAGCGAAGTGAGACGGCTATTCACAGCAGATTGACGACCCGGTGCAGCATTTGATGATTGCAATCAAACCAGCACCGCAACGCGAAATACAAGTCCTGTCCCGTCAGCAACGGCAGGGCCACCAGCAGCACCAGCGCGTTGCCCAGGAAAATGATCACCGCGGAAAAAAGCCAGCCCTGGCTGGTGATGTCCGTCTGCCGGGTCTTCAAGATTTCCCAGGTCAGCGTGAGGTGGAAGGCGTAGGCCGCCCCGAGCAGCAAATGAAACCAGGGCAAGCACCCCCGCCGCCAGTGCCACAACAAATCGCCGGCGACAAATACCAGCACGACCACCACCGCGTAAAAGGGGAAGAAGTACGGCGCCAGCGTGATGACAAAATTGTTCCGCGTGGCGAGGACATGCCCGCCGGTGGAGGCGGCCTTGAAGCGCTTGACCTTCCCGCCGAAGATCCACGTCCAGACCGCGTGAGTGGATTCGTGGCCCACGACGTAAATCCACATCGGTTTGGGCAGCAGCAGAAAAATGACAAGCCAGCAAGCGGCGCCGGCCAGCAACGGCGGCCAGGTCCGTTCCGCCGCGCCGGCCTGGAGGAGCACCCGCCACAGGGCCTGGGCCGTCGCCAGGCAGGCCGGCAACAGCAGAATCCCGACGCACATCTTGACCCATTTCGGCACGCCGGCAGAATTGGCCTTTCCGCCCCGCGAGGCGAGGAATTTCTCGCGTCACGGCGCCACCAGGTTCTTGAGCAGCGCGCCCAGGTCCAGGTCGGCGCCACCCGAACCAGAGACCTTGCCGTGCAGGGCCGCCGCCAGTCCCAACGGGGCCAGGTCCGCCGCCGTTTTGACGTGGCGCAAGATTTGGTTCTTGAGGCCGAAGTCAATGATTTCCTCGCGGCCGGAGGCGAGATCAGACCGGCGGAATTTGCCCAGCCGGGTGATATTCAACGTGTCAATGCCGGTAAACTTGAATGAGTCCGCGTGTTTTTGTTGCGGCGACGATTTCTTGCTCTTTTCTCTCAAGGTGTCGAAGTTCATCCGGCCCTGCTTATCTCGCACGACGGAAAGCTCCGCCAAGTCCAGGCGCAGCAGGGTGAGATGGAGTTGGCGGGAGCGAAGGGCCGCCGCATCGTATTCAATATGCAACTCGGGCAGGTCCAGGCAGACCGAACCACCGAACTGCACCGTGTTGTAGAGTTTGATCCCCTCGATGGAAACCGTGGGCGAAAGCAAGCCGACGTGGACCGCGCTGATTTTGGCTTCCATGCCCGTTTCCGAGCGCAACCGGCTGATCAGGATTTCCCGCGCGATGGTGTCCGCCAACAGGATGCCCGCCACTGCGACGATCGCCGCCAGGATGACCAGGGCGAGCACGATGCGGCAGAGCCATCGGAGAAGTCGCCTCATACGCGGCTCAGTAGAGAATGTCCTCCGGCCGGACCTCCAGGCATTCGTCCTGATCCTCCCAGACAATGGCCGGATAATGTTCGAGGAACTTGGGCACCAACTGGTTGCCCGCGAAGGCCAGCAACTTCTCCGCCTCCTCGGCCGCGTCATCGAAAGCCTGGTCGTAATCCGGCACGTTCTGGCGCTGGCGGTCCTCCCAATGGGCCACCGCGTGGACCGGCGCGTACTCCTCGGCCCAGCGTTGCACGGGCGGGCGCAGCTCCGGGGGCAGGTCCTCGAAGGAGACGAGCGTTTCCGAACAATGCTGGCAAATCAAACCCCGTTGCAGAATGTCCCGGCTGAACAACGGCAGCGCCGGCGCCCGGCAACAGGGGGCCTCGGCAAAAGCCGCCGGGACGGTCGCCAGCCGCTTGAGCCAGACTTGGCGGTCGTCCCCGACTTCCGCCGCCAGGCGGTAGGCGCCGATCAACGGATGGGAAAAGCGCCAAGCCCGGCCCTCCAGTTGGCCCAGGGTTTGCGCCAGCCAGCGCGCCAGCGTCAGATCGTCAAACTTCTCGAACACCAAACTGTATTCCTTCCAGAGCGGATCGGGCAATGATTCAGCCATGCGCCAAGGGTAGGTTCAAAGTTTAAGGTTTAAAGTTTAAAGTTGCTTCGTCTATATACCTGCTGTGCCGACGCCGCCAAAGCCGTTGCAGACACCGCTGGGCCTGCTGCCCGGCGTAGGCCCGGAGCGCGCCGCCCAGTTGGGCCGCCTGGATTTGCACACCGTCGGGGACCTCCTGCTCCACCGCCCGCGGCGCTACGAGGACCGCCGCCATTTCCAGCGCATCGCCGACTTGCAACTGAACCAACCGGCCCTGGCGTGCGGCACCATCGTCGCCGCCGGTTTGCGCCGCTTTCGCGCCGGGCGGCAATCGGTTTTTGAATTGATCATTGACGACGGGTCGGGCCGTCTGCATTGCCGGTGGTGGAACCTGCCTTTCATGGAAAAGTATTTCACCACGGGCGACGAAGTTGTCGTGTTCGGCAAGCCCGCCTCGCTGCGGCCGCGCACGATTGACCATCCGGAGACCGAAATCATCCAGCGGCTGGAAACGTCCATTCATCTCAACCGCATCGCGCCCATTTATTCGCTGACGGAGGGGCTGGCGCAACGCTGGCTGCGCTCCCTGGTCTGGCGGACCCTCCAACAATTCGAGTCCGCGGTGGCCGAGCCGCGCCCGGAGTTGCGCGTGGCCGGGCAAAAGATTTCCGTGCCCGGCGCCATCGTGCCCGCGCCTTCGCGCGCCCTGGCCGTGCGCCTGCTCCATTTCCCGGAGGAACCGGGCGACGCGGAGATTGCCCGCCATCGCCTGGCGCTGGACGAATTCATCGAGATGCAGATCGCCATCCAGGCCCGGCGCCGCAACCTGGAGACCCACGCCCGCGCGCTGCCGTGCGCGGGAGACAATCGCCTGGCCAGGCCGTTCCTGGCCGCGCTGGGATTCGACTTGACGCCCGCCCAAACCGGGGTGCTGCGCGAAATCCGCCGCGACCTGGCCGGCCCGCGCCCGATGCGCCGCCTGCTCCAGGGCGATGTGGCGTCGGGCAAAACGGTGGTGGCCGCCTGCGCCGCGTTGATGGCGCTGGAAAGCGGGGCCAGCGCCGCGCTCATGGCGCCGACGGAAATCCTGGCCGAACAACACGGGCAAAACTTCCACCGCTGGTTCGAGCCGCTTGGGATTGCCGTCGAAGTCCGCGCCGGCGGACGGGAGCAACTTTCGCCGGCGCCGTTCGGAGCAGGGACGCCCCGCTTTTTCATCGGCACGCACGCCTTGCTGGAGGCAACCTTCGCCCCGGAGAAGCTGGGCCTTGTCATCATTGACGAACAACACAAGTTCGGCGTCGTGCAGCGCGAGCGGTTGGTGCGCAAAGGGGCTTATCCGCACCTTTTGGTGATGACTGCCACGCCCATCCCGCGCACCCTGGGCCTGACCCTCTACGGCGACCTGGACATATCGGTCATCGGGCAAAGCCCGCCGGGGCGCGGCGCGATCAAAACTTATGTGCGGGATGCCGCCAGCCTGCCCAAGGTCTGGCGGTTCATGAGCGGCGAACTGGCGAAAGGCCGGCAGGCTTATGTCGTTTATTCCCGCTTGGAAGAGGAGGATTCGCCCGCCGGAATCAAAGCCGTGACAAAGGAATTCCACAACCTGGAGAAAATTTTCGCCCCGGCGCGGGTCGGCCTGCTGCATGGCCGCCTGCCGACGCGGGACAAGGACGCGGTCATGTCCGCCTTCGCCGCCAACCGTCTGCAGGTTTTGCTGGCCACGTCCGTCGTGGAAGTGGGCCTGGACGTGCCCAACGCGACGGTCATGCTGGTGGAAAACGCCGAACAATTCGGTCTGGCGCAGTTGCATCAATTGCGCGGGCGCGTTGGCCGCGGCGCCGGCGCCTCGCACTGCATCCTGATTTCCTCCGCCAAGTCCGAGGACGCGCGGCGGCGCCTCAAGATCATGGAGGAAACCACCGACGGTTTTCGCATCGCCGAGGCCGATTTGCAATATCGCGGTCCGGGCGAATTGCTGGGCCGGCAGCAAAGCGGGGCGCCGCCCCTGCGCTTTGGCGATCTGACGCGCGACGGTCCATTGGTCGAACTGGCGCGGGAGATGGTCAGGCGCTGAAGAATTTTTTATTTGGTTGTATTCACCGATATTCACCGATATTCACCGATATTCACTGGTATTGGGATGGGCTGAATCGCAGGCGGCCGGGTTCTTTTAGTGCAGAGTGCAGCCCGCCTTCGCCAAGCCTACGGCGCGGCAAGAGTGATAAGTTCTGAATTCCGGCTTCAACTTCCGCCTTTTGGCGTTAAGCGCCAAAGTGCGACTACCTGCAACTACGTGCAACTACCTGCAACTCGGGTCCTGATGCGGCCCTTGAAGGACCCCCTGGCTGGCCGATTGGAGGCCTTTTCCGAAAAAAGGCGCCAAAGTGCGACTAGCCTTGACTGGCCTTGACTGGCCTTGACCAGGCGCGATTTCATGCAACTAAAACAGGCCTATCGAAGGTTTTGGCGGCGGCCTTCCTGACAGGGGGTTGGTTGCGTGAAATCCACGCGCGTTCCAAACGCCCCTGCCACGAAGGAGCAGGTTTGTCTCGCCACAGCTCCAGCAACGGCGGAAGCTGTGGCGAAGACGGGTCAGCCTTTCTTCCCCGGCCCCTTTCGCCCTGCAAAATGTCAAAGAACAGGCGCGCGAGCGCCGCACAGTTTTCATATTACCACAATTTGGTGGGAATGCAACATTTATTTTTTGACCGAATTCACCGCAGAATACGCCGACCGCGCAGAAATGGGGAAGGGAAGAATTTCGGCCAATTTCCGTATTCCGTATTTTGCGGTTCTCACTGCTCCTGGTTGCACACTCGCAGCGGGGCAGGTCCCCAAAAAAAGGCGGGCAAATGGGAGGGGAAACGAACCGCAGACCCGCCTGCGCCAGGCTTCCGCCGCCGCCTAGCCTCTGGCGGACAAGTCGGCGGACAGGTGGACGCGGATGGACGCGGATTGTTGACTTCGGCGGGAGGCGTGGGCGGCGAAATGAGTGCAAAGTGCAGAATGCATAATGCAGAATGCGGAGTTTTGGCTTTCGGCAGGCCGCAACCGAAGATAAATTGGCCGCAAAGGAGCGCAAAAGAACACAAGGATGGAAATGGAATTCTCTGACGCAACCTATTGCGAGACATTAACTTGCAGTTGCCTGGAAAAAGGGGAGCCGTCTTTTCTCCGCGCCCTTCCTTGCCTCAGTTCAAATCTTTGGTCCACAATGCCAGTTCCTGCTTGGTCAGCATTTCGTAATCCTCCAGCGCCCTGCCAATCTGCACCGCCGTCGCCTTGCCCAGCCCGATCCTGTTTTCAAACGCTGTGATTTGATCCACCAGCATTGGAAGCTGGCTTCCCGCCTTGCTCGCATCGGAAGCATCCGCGCTGCCCCGCACAACTTGCGCAACCAACAACAAGGCGCGCAGATGTCCCGGCACATTGTGCTCCTCGAATGTCTTCTTCAATTGCCCTGGGTTTCCATTGCCATTTGAATATGTCCGGGCCAAGTATCCGGCCGCCTCCTCGTCTCTGTATTGCGGCAGGGTCCCCGTGAAGATGTTAAGGTAATCCCTCATTCGGGCAATGACCTGGGGTTGTGTCAAAACCCCGCGCCGCAGATAAACAAAAAGCACCTTGCTCGTTGCGACCATGACATCAATAAAGTTGGGCAGGCCGTTGATATTGGCCTTGCGTTCATGCCGGCGCAACACCCTGTCGCGGTGTCGGTCCGCAAAACTGTAAATCGCCTCCGCAAGGTCCGGGAATTGTTCCCGGGCAAGTTTAAGCCAATCCGGCATCGTGTCGGCATGGAATGGAGCGCGGATTTTAACCCGGGAGCCGTGACCTCCGGCCCGTCCGCGGCAATCATCCGTGTAATGAATCCTGAAATTCATCAAATACTGGATGAGTTGGGCATGACCCTGCTGGCGGCCGATCTCATCCAAGTGCTCCACCAATCCACGGCCGGTTTCGCAGACATCCGTTTCCCTCCCTGACTTGCCTGCCTTACCGCTCCGCCGATCCTTCTTTTTGGCCGTTTTTGAATCGGTTGTGTCGGTCCCTTTCATCTTGGCCCAGCGTATTTTCCGCGCCTTCGCCAAAGCCTTGATGAGTTTGCGGCGGTGGGCGGCGGATAATTTACGTTTGGCGGGAGCAGGGGCTTCAACAGGGAACGGGATTGAAACTCCACTGTCCCCAACGATTGATTCGAGTTCGCCTTGCAGCTTCTCGATCTGCTCCTTGATGGCCAGGATGCTCTTGAGTTGGCTCGTCGTTAATTCTGTCAGATTTGTCACGGGTGATGGTTTAATGCTGGCTGGGGTTTGGTGTCAACCAAGGAGATGGCCCTTCCGGCAGAAAAGGAACGGTCAACGCAAGAGTAATCGTTCAAGCTGCCCGCATGATTACTAAGACCCAAATCCTGGCGGCTGGATCCAAGGCTTTAACGGAGACGTTTCGTGATTGGCTTGATGAACACCGGGAACCAATCCTCCAGATCATTGCCCAAGCGGTGGTCAACGCGGCCCCCAGGAAACCCGCGGATAAGCTCCCTCAGCGCCCAAATTTGACCGTTGCTGAGGTTGCCCGTCGCTGGAATTATTGCGTGCATACCGTTCATCGGAAAGTTCGAACCGGGAAGATCCCGACCGTGATGTTGAGCAGGCGACGGATTCTGATCCCGCTCGAAGCGGTGCTGAAATTCGAAAGAGATGCCACAATTGGAACATGATCTGGACTTTGGCCAGCCGGAAAAGGCAGGCGATGAGGTCCGCTGGCTGTGACCGTGCGGGGAATTGAATCCGCCGTTGAGGGCGGATTTCTTGCAAGATTCCCATCATTACACCGTATAAAAGTTTAAGGCGGCGACATCTGCCTCGGCAAATAAAGCGGGAACGGTTTGAGGTCGTCGCATGAATAATAAATTAACGCTATGAATGCCGAATATATCCTCAAGAACCTCGACCAGCTATCACGTTCTGATAAGGTTACCTTAGCCAGAAGGCTTCTGACGCTGACTCGGCCGGACAAAAGCCAGAAGTTCGATTTTCCGACTTCCATGCAGTTCATTGCTAATGCAAAGGTGCCACCAGAATTCAAATATCCGATTGGACACATGCTATTGGAAGCTGACAAAGCAACCGGTGGCGATCGCAATCGACCATATCATAAACATAGTCGCGACGCTGTTGATGTTGACCCAGAATCATGAGGGCATACCCACTCCAGGTGGATTAACAGCGAGTATTGCGTATGACTTCGCCATGCAGACAAATTTGGATAAACTCCTAAAAGGCTGACGATTCCACGACCATTTTGGCACGAGACAGCTGGACCAATGTAGGCGGCATCATTCGCGGCGATCTCGTGGCCCATGCCGCAAGGGTGGGCGGATCAGACTATGCTTTTGCCCAGTCGTGCAAGGTTTTATTTGTTTTATTGAGCAAAAGTATGGTTTGACCCCTTTGACTAATCGCGGGTTGGCGTTTTTAGATTCTTACCGTTGAAAACTCGTTAAATTGTCTCTCATATTTGGGCGGCGCGGCAGAGACTGTCTCAAAACTCAGACCATTTTTTTTGAACAATTTATTTGACTGAGCGTCTAACTGCGTATGGCTCAACCCATCGCTCCTGATTACGGACAACAATTCCTCTTCCCCCCGGCCCTGGAAGA
>Ga0326727_10002001_pt1 | contig 72184 bp, 60 predicted proteins | sample MB2enrmetagenome_FD_207643 | JGI IMG/M metagenome (GOLD analysis project Ga0326727, IMG submission 207643) | Lab enriched peat soil microbial communities from McLean, Ithaca, NY, United States - MB29MY | ecosystem: Environmental > Terrestrial > Soil > Wetlands > Peat | place: USA: New York... | reverse complement strand
ACCCCCTTCGGCAACTGAACTCGCGGGGCAGGATTACGCAGGCAAAGACCCCAAACGAAGCATCCGACAATGAGAGCGCCGCTCAGAACCAAGAGGCTTATTTGTCGCGCGGTCATATGACCCAACGGTGAGCATGAGCCGCCGGAGCCAGCGGCCTGTGATGCAAAGATTCCAAGTGGCCTGCACCGCTGGCTCCGGTCGGCTCCGTGCTCTTGTTAGCCGCTCTCTTCATGCCTGCCCCCTCCTGCGACGAAACATGAGTATCAGGCAATGGGCTACCCAGGCAAAAATGGCCGAGGCGATGAACGTGAACAAAGCAAACCGTGCTAGCAACTGGTAAAAGTAGTCGAAGTAACCCGCGTTGGGTCTATAGGGCGCCGGGCGCAGAGAATCGAGGTGGAGATCGCGGACGATGGCAAACGCGGGCGAAAATGTGTCCTTGATTACGACCAATGGCAAGGACCAGAAGACAACGAGCAGGACGACCAAGCTCCCCACCAGCACACGCCAATCATAGTGCGTATAGTCCTTCGCGGTTATGCGGAAAGCCGCCGATAGCAGGTAGGCGCAAAGTCCCAGGAGTGCTCCGACAAACACCAGACTGAGGATTATTTCCATACGTGCGCCGGCTAACGCAAAGCTGACCGATGACGACGAGCGCGCCGACGACGTCCGCCTTGGAACATGCGGCTGACCGCGCTCCTCGTCATTCGGTCGAGCGTCTTGTTCGGCATTGGGAGGGTGTAGGGATTCGTCGACTTCATGGTCTGCCCTTGAGCCACTGCCGGATCTTCACGGCGCAGTCGGATCGCGAGATGACATTCGTATCATCTTCGTAAGTAGAAATCCGCGCCGTCTGCAAAAGGGCGACCTCGCGGACTACCTCGTCCCTCGTCCGGTGCTCTCCGGCGAGCAAATATCGCCGGAGCACCTCATCGGTGAACGATTCGTCGATTAGTCCAGGAAGGCCAAATGACAGCCGATGTGCCATGAGCGGCTTGAAAAACACGTAGCCAGTAAAGACATTCTCGTATCGGAGCCGCGTGCGAATGAACGGATAGTAATCGAACCTGTCCTGGCCCAGTGGAGAACCCCTGAAATCAAACCCGACGTCTGGGTTTCCGACCAGAGCGAACGCCGCATCCCATTTGCCTTGCTGGACGGCCGTGATGATTGCTCGAGCGCCGGTTGAGCCGGGCAGTGGGACCGCAGCATTGATCATTACGTTGGCCACCCGTCCTGGGTAGGCGTCCATCAGAAAGCCAGCGGTTGTTTCATCTCGCTCGAAGCGGCTCTTCTTCAGGTGAGGAAATGCATGACGGTAGTTCATGATAACCAGCGCCTTGTTCCGAGTCGCACTTTCACAGATTACATTGAATATGCTAACAACATGTTCGGCTTCGATCTTGTCCCGTTGGCCCAACCGCCGGTTGTACTCAGCAAAACTCTTCTTGGTTGCCCCGTCCCAGCGAAAATCGATGTCGGTGGGATAGACGTGGACCTGACGATCTCTTGGCAAAGAACGGTTCAGGTGGTAAAGTCTTCTCAGGAAATCGAAAAAGTTGCTTCTATCCCAAACCGGATACCCGCAGAAGTTCCTCGCAATGTACCGCAGCCTTTCGTCCACCTGTTCCTTGGTCAATTGCGCATCCGTGAGGAATGATTCCATGAAGGGCTGCAGGGTCGCCGTGCCAAGTTCGGTGAAGATGTGTCCCACCTGTTCCTGGAAGCGAGGGTCGCTCGCCAGCTCATACATCATTTCATACTGGGTGACTTCGGGGTGTGCCCGCTCACAAAGAATGACAATGTCATACCGCCGAAACAGCCCCAGAATGTAGTCCACTGAAGACACCTTCTGCTTCTCCAGAAAGCGCACATAGTCTTCGATTGGTCTGCCAGAGGGCCGAAGCACTTGCCTGACAACAGGAGCCAGAAACGACAGGAATAACACTCCAGCCGTGATGCGGAGCCATGTCTTGATGGAGACACCACGACTAGCTTTCGGTGACTCTCTCACAGTCCCGCCTGGCTTGCGCCCCAATCTAAGGAGCCATACCCCAGCCGCTATTGCTGCAATACCTATTGCGAGTAAGCCGAATCCCAACGCGATGGACTCGCCCAGACTGAAGCTGCCATTCGGTCCACCAAAGAGGAGAAACACCTCTGCCCAGCCGAAAGTCAAAAGGCCTAGTAGAAACAAGGGGACGGCCGCACTCACACGGAGAAAACGCCACAGCCTTGGATGCTTCTGTAACATGCAGGTCTATGCCGAACGTCGCAGGTCAGCGATGAGCGCCCTCAAGACATCCGAAGCGTCACCGACGCGCGCGGCGCTCATTCGCTGCACCGGCTGGTTAAGCGTGGGGACGCTCATCTATTCGCCCTGGCTGCAGGCTGTGCGTTCGTGATCGGCATGGTGGCAGAGAAGCCCCCAATGCCATTGACCGTCTGTATGCGCTGAGCCCGCGCTCGCTGTCGAGGGAGGGGTTTTATGATCAAACCGAGTCCGAGGATCACGACCAGCGTCAGCAGGACCCATTTCACCTTGCCTTTGTTCATACTCTATAGACACCGATGAAGCCATTCTTGTGCAATCTGGTTCTCCGCTTAACGGGCTGGGTCAGGCGTGCTGGACCACTGACTCAGGAATCCACAGAAGGCGTAATCCAGCGTCGCCTGTACCCAGGGGTTCGGCCTCATACTTGCCTCTCCCGATAGATCGAGTGCGGCGAGTTGTAAAGCCACTCGACCACCTTTTGAATCCCTTCAGGCGGCAAATCCACCTGCGCCAGAAGTTCCTCAACGCGCTTGGTGTCGTGGGCGTGGGCCGCACGCTCAAACTCCGCAAACAAGCCAGCCTCTATCAACCGTTCATTCACGGTCATGGCACTATAGCGACTGTGCCCGTTAGGAGTCATATCGCCGAACGATCAAGCTCACACATGAGGGCCGCCCAACCAACTCCCGAATCGCCAACAGCACAGCGCGGCCCTCATTGTGTGCAGCGCCTGGTTCGGCGTCGTGCGGTGCTAATGCGAGAACTGCTCAAACTGAACCTCGAAATTAAAAGGTCGAGGGGCGACAAGCTCAGACCAAAAACCGGGGCGAGGATAATCGCAATGCTCAAGGACGTAGGATACACGAAGGGCAAAGGCGAAGTCACAGGCACGTACTGGCCAACGGGGCAATACCCAGGCGGCTGGAGATGCCAAGCCCATGTGAAGATGGATGGGAAGGACCCATACGACCTGTACCTGTGGAGAAGGGTGAAGACCTGGCGATACGCTGCGCCGAACAGTATGTTTGGCCCGAAGTCTCCCGCAGAACAGGCAGCCCCTCGGGATTCGGTGATCTCATGGGCGAATTATGAAACAGTCGGAGGCTATTGTCAACACGTCAATTTCGGTCAGAAGGCCCAGCAAACGAAGCCGTTAGGATGGGTGCATGGCGGGTGGTCGAGCGCCCGCCGCTACGCTTTGGGGCGCCAGGGGGTTGAGGGGCAAACGCCCTTAGTTAAGGTTTGCACAATTGGCCCGGAAGTGGTAATGCTTGAGTCATGCAACCTCAGATTCCCGCATCGGGTCTGCCGTTCCCCACCGCCCCGGAGGTCATCTTCACCAACTGGCGCGAGGTCCTCCACCGCAGCGGCTTAACCCCAGGGATGCAGGCGGTCTATACCCTGGCGGTGAGCGGCTATCTTGAATACTGCAGCCGCAGCGCCGTGAGCGTGACCAAGGCCAGCGCCCAGGGCTATATGGGGGACGTCCTCCGCCGGGGACTCGCCAAACACCCGCAGCTTTGGAAGGACGGGCTGAACTGGTTCTTCCGGGAGGGCCACCGGCACTGCGGCAGCGCACCGCGCCTGGCGGACCGGGCCTTGCCCACACTCGGCCAGGCCGATACGGGAGCCCAACCGTGGGAGCGCCGGTTGATCGAGCGGCTTCGCCTCCAGCACTACGCGTGGCGGACCGAAAAGACCTACCGTGAATGGGCCTGGCGCCTGGCGGAGTTCATCGGCCCGCGGGACCTGGAAACTGCCGGCAGCGAGGATCTCAAGGCCTTTCTGAGCCATCTGGCGGTGAAGGGACGGGTTGCGGTGGCGACGCAGAAACAGGCGCTCAATGCGTTGATCTTCCTTTTCCGGGAGGGGCTGGGGCGCGAGGCGGGCGACCTGACCGGGTTCCAGCTCTCCCGGCGCGGCCCCCGAGTTCCCACGGTGCTGAGCCGGCAGGAATGCCACCGGCTGTTCGAGGCGATGGAAGGGACGGCCCGGCTCATGGCGGAACTGATGTACGGCAGCGGTCTGCGGGTCATGGAGCTGCTCCGGCTGCGGATCAAGGACGTGGACCTGGCGCGGCAACAGGTGATCGTGCGCGCCGGCAAAGGCGACAAAGACCGCGTGACGATGTTGCCGGAGAGCCTGGTGGAACGGTTGCGCGCGCACCGTGACCGGCTGCGGGGCCTCCATGAACAGGACCGCGGCGCGGGGCTGGCCGGGGTGTGGCTGCCTGAAGCGCTGGAACGGAAATACCCGGGGGCGGCGACTTCCTGGGAGTGGTTTTGGTTCTTTCCCTCGCGGCAGGTGTCGCTGGATCCGCACGCCGGGGTGAACCGGCGTCACCATCTGCTGGACGGGGCGTTTCAGTTGGCGGTGCGTGAGGCGGCGCGCCGGGCGGGTCTCAACAAGCGGGTGACGCCCCATACGCTGCGGCACAGTTTCGCCACGCATCTGCTGGAGGGCGGGGCCGATATCCGCAGCGTCCAGGACTTGCTCGGGCACGTGGACGTGGCGACGACGCAGGTTTATACGCACGTCATGAACCGGCCCGGGCTGGGGCTGAGGAGTCCGCTGGACGCGCCGCCGTAAGTCTGAAGTCTGAAGTCTAAAGTCCAAGGTCCATGATCCACATCGGGTACACGCCAGGGTATCACCGGGCAGTCGCCGGCAAGACAGCGTCGGTACGGGCAGAACGTAGCCAACGCAGCGGCGGATGAAGCGCGTTGGATAAGTGTGGCTGATCGAAAACGCGGGTTTGAGGGGGTTCTATGGGTATAGGGCATGTCCAGGGTTTGTCCAGGGTGCCCCCAGACCACCCCGAGGCGGACGCGGGAGGAGAGTTGTATTCGGAAGGCTTATGGGGAAAGACCGAAGTCCAGAGTCTAAAGTCCAAAGTCTAGAGTCGAAAGTCTAAAGTCTGCGGGCGGAAACGCGGTTCGGCGCGGGCTGCCCCCGAGGCCACCCTGAGGCTACCCTCAGGCCATGTGGTAGCCAACCGGCAGGCACCCCGAGGCCACCCTGAGGCTACCTTGAGGCTACCCTTAGGCTACCCCGAGGCTACCCTGAGGCTCCCGGGAGGGTCTGGTGCAGGGCGGGAGGAACCGGGGGCTGGAGGGCCGCCTTGAAGAGGTAATTCCACGAACCAATCCGCCAAAGCGCGGGCAATCACCACGAACTCAAACAGTAACCCCGTCTACGAAATAGCGCGTCACGTAACATCAAAGCCACCCCCAAGCCGCTCAGTAGCCGATTTCAGGGCGCCCGCAGAGCTGGGCAGCAGGCGGGTCGGCAGCGGTAGCCGAGCGACGGGCTTGCAGAACCTCCGTGTGGCGTCGGGAGCGGGCTTTAAGAATCGGGTTCCGAGAGCAAAAGACGCTGCTACTGCCGTGCTTTGTATCGCACCAGCAGGCTGGTGCCGCGGCGGGACATCTGCAGTTCGAAGTTGTCCATGAGTTGGCTGCCGGTCAGCGTGCGGTGGTGGCTGGGGCGGCCTTCCTCGAAGAAATCCACACGGTAGGAGGCCTGTGGCTTCAATCCGTGCAGGCCGGTTTGCAGGACAGGGTAAGGGCATTCGCCGCGCCGGAAGGCCAGCACAATGCCCGCGTCGAGATCGCTGCGGTGCAGTTGCCAGGCGATAAGCGCGCCGGGGCCGAGCGTACACGGCGTTAACGGGTAGAAATCGCCATACCAGTATTTCTGGTCCTCCTTCACTTCGGCCAGCGCGGCGCGGGCGGAGGCGAAGGAGAACTTGTCGTCGAACACGGGGAATTGGCAAATGAGGCCAGCGGTGGCGGCGCTGCGCACGTCGTAGGCTGCGGGCGTCCAGGCGCAGGCGCCAAACAGAGGCACATAAAGGCTCAGGCCGGCGATTTGGGTCTGGTTCCAGTCGGCGTGGCCGGGGGAGCAACCGGTATCGCTGTGCCAGAGCGGCACGGAGCGGCGGCAAGTTTCGAGGTCAATCCGCCTCCCGCCGCTGGCGCAGTTGTCAATGGACAAGCCCGGGTGCCCGGCGAGCAATTCGTCCCAGAGCGCGTAATGGCCCTCGACATAGCGAATCTCGGTCAGGCCCTGCCGGTTCGGCGCGTCCGCGTGCCGCCAGAAACCAAGCGGATCAAGGTTGAAGTCGTTGCGGTAGGTATCCAGCCCGAACTCCGCAATGCGGCGTGAGAGCAGGTCCGCCAGCCAGCGGCGCGCCGCCGGGTCGCTGAGCTTGAACAGGCCACCCTTCTCTCCCCCGAACACGTATTCAGGATGCTCGCGCGCGATTTGGGTGCCCGGCGCCACTCGTTCCGGCTCGAACCACACGATGAACTTGAGCCCCAACTGGTGGCAGGCGTCACTCACCGGCCTCAGGCCGTTGGGGAAGCGCTGGGGCGGGCAGTACCAGTTGCCCACGCCGTTTGGGAACCCGCCCTCAAACCAGGCGGCGTCGAGCCAGTGCGTGTCGCAGCCGGCGTTGTAGGCTGCCTTCGCCACGCGGATTTGCGCCGCTTCCGTTCCCCAATCCGGGCGCTGGCTGACGTAGCGGTCAAAACATTGCAGGGCGATCGGCAACGGCAGGGGCCGGCCATCTTGCCGCGGCATGTACTCGAAGAGCATCAGGCGCCGGAAGCGATTGTGAGCCGCCAATCGGTCGCCTTTCCACGGCAGGATGAGGATACGCGGTGTGCGGATCTTCTCGCCCGGGTGCAGGCTCAAGGAGAGCTGTTCCATGCCCGCGCGCACGGTGGTCGGCCCCGCGCCCAAGCGCTCCAGCGAAGCCCGCCATTGGCCCGACCAGCCGATCGCCGTGATCATGCCCTCATCACCATACTGCACATTGAAGAAGGGGAACGCGCCGTTGGAGGAGCGCCCGCCCTCGGGTGCCAGCGCGACGCTTCTGCCCGGTTCGACTTCCGTTTCAAACGGCAGAAAGGAGCGTTCTCCGCAGACATCGCCTGTCAACTGATGCAGTATGACCGGCTTGCGGGAATAGCCGGTGCGCAGTTGGACGTCGAGCGCCTGCACGTCCGCCAGCAGCGGTGTGTCCTGCGCGCCAAGGTTCTCGAACTCCAGCAGCCACTCGACGGCCGCATAGCGCTTGAAGGTAGTGACAGTCGCCCGCACACACAGCTTCGTCTGCGGGTCGGTCCAGCTCACCTCACGGATCGTGCGGCCTTGAGTGTTGCTGGTTTGGGCAGCGCGCTTCCACTCGTTGAGGAAGGTGGTCGAGGCAACACCGCCGTAGCGGAAGGAGAATGGTGTGGCCGTGCCCGTGAACGGCTGGCGATCTTCGTCAGCCCACCAGACCTTGCCGTCGGCGGTGACAACGCAGGTATCAGCCCAGTCGGCCTGGTCATAGGCCGGCCCGTCGGGAGTCGTATCCACCTTCAGCGTGAGTTCCCGGGTGCCAACGGGCAGCGGGACCCTCACCGGTGCCGGGGCATTGGTGCCCCGTAGGGTTGGCGTGCGCAAAACTTCCTTGCCGGCCAGTTCGACGCTGAACTGCACCGAACCGCGCACGCCTTCCGTATCAAAGTTGTTATCAATACCTGCGAACGCCCTGAACTCCCTTGCGTCCGGGGGTAGGTGCAGGACAATCTCGCTGTTGGCATGGGTGCCCAGCCCGTGCTTGAACTGGCGCGGCCCCAACCTGATCGGCGTCTCCATGCACGACTGACCGAAGCCCAGGCAATTGTAATCCTGGCGGCGGAGCTCGACGCGTACCGCCGGTTCATGGCCCGGAGGACGCTCGCCGGTAAAGGCCAGGCTGGCCCAGTCCTGCCATTCCTGAATCTCCGCGGGCCCGGCCATGACGGCGTCCTGCGGCGCATCCGGCGGGATATCGGAGAGCGTGCTGGCAACAGTCGGCGGGGCGCCGGCCAGAAGGTAAACCAGCGAAGGTGCGAGGACGCGAAGGATAGTGGTGGAAATCGTTCGCCCAAACATGCGGCCAGGATAGCGAGTAACCTGTGCGAGAGCAACACGGAGTGCGGTGCCCTGCTCCTGCGCGCCAGCCACGCAGCGCCGACAGAGCCGTGCGCCGCCCTTGGTCGCCGAGCTACAACCCAAGGCAGGAAAGCGCGCTGCCCTGCTTACTTGGCTGCCGTTTCGAGTTCTCGATGAAGGTCGCGGAGGATTATTTCCGAGCCCTTGGGCGCGGCCTTTTCGTATACCACCCAGCACCGCCCGTCCGGGCCGAGCTGCGCCTGGGGGAACAGAACATCGCTCTCTTCGCTCGGCGCAGTTTCGGCAATCGTCCGGCCTTCCTGCAGGAGGGCAACCCTCCCGCGCCACGCCTCCCCGACGCGCCGCCGCGACCAGGCGAGCACCAAGCGCTCCCCACCAGCCGGTGAAAGCTCAGGCGTCGAGCAAGTCTCACCTTGGTCGCCGAATGCGGCAATGGCTTTGAAGGTGTTATCCGGGGCGTTCAACCGCGCCAGCCGGATACAGCGGTGCGGCTCGGAGCAATCCCAGGCGCACCAGAGCGTGCCTTGGCCGTCCAGGGCGGCTGACGGGAACAAGTCAATCGCGTCCCGGAACTGCCCGGTTGCACCGACGAGCATAGCCGGCGACACGGTGTTGCTGGCCACCCGCGCGGCGAAGATAGTCGGCTGGGCGGCGTCAACCGGCTTCTTGTAAAGCTGCGGATGGTAGTCATAGCTCCACACGACCCAGTTGTTGCCGTGCGGATCTATGACTACGTCAGGGTCGGTATGGTCTTCCACTTCCGGCACATGCGGACTCACTTCCTGTGCCGCCTCCCAGGCATGGCGGACAGGGTCGTAGCGGCGAGCGAAGATGTTTCGGTCGCGCGAGTAGCCCCAGAGCATCGCCCATTCGTAGTAGGCGACCATGAGCGAGCCATCGGCGCCGGCAGCGATCTTCGGCGACATGGCGTCATCATCACTGTGGGTGAGTTGTTCGGTGACCGGTTCCTTGCCCTCACGACGGCACTGGACGAAGATATCGTAGTACCGCCCGGGGTGCGCACACCAGGTCACCCACAAAGCGCCCGCGGTGTCGGTCACACAATCTGCCGCGTAGCTCTCCACGTCGGCCGCGCTGAGGCGCTCCTCGCCGAGCTTCTGGCCCTGCGTGTTGTAGCGACGCAGATATACGGAGTTAGTGCCGCTTTGGTTGGAGTAGAACACTACGAGCGGATTGCCCGCGGCATCGAAGCACAGCCTGGGCGAGCGGTCCCGGTGCGCCTGGCGCGCAGCGTGCACGTCCGGCAGGTAAGCGATGCCGTGGCTCATCACCGCCGTCTTCGAGTCCAGGGGCTTCGCCTTCAGCAGGTCGTTCAGGCAGCGACGGATTCCGTAAAGTTCCCGGTCCGAGTCGAAGCCGTGGAACCGGACGATGCCTTCCGCGTCAATGACCACGAAGGTAGGCCAGCCTCCGGCGTGAAAGGCCTGGCTGACACTGTAATCGGCATCCAGCCCCATCATGTGCGGGCTCCGATAGTGGCAGAGGTAATCCAAGGACGCCCGCGGGTTCTCACCACAGGACACTTCCAGGTAATAAACGCCGGCGGGCGAAAAGTCCCGAATCACGCTGTGGACCGCCTTGGCCCACTGTTGGCAGCCCCCTCACCAGGAACTACCGAACTGCATCACCAGGATGTGACCTTTGAACTGATCGAGGGAATACCTCTCGTCATAGATGCCCTGGAGTTGGAAGTTCGGGGCTGGCTTTCCCAGCAGCGCGTCCTGTCGGGACTGGGTCTGGGTCGGGATGACTGGTGCGCAGCAACCGAGCAGGAGGGCCGCCAACAAGGCCCGGTTATGCCAAATGCCACTGATACCGTCCGCGTTCATGTGGCCCAGTTGACCTCAGATGGCCGAGCAAATCAAGCGAGAACGTGGCCACCCAACGCCAGCGCGCGCTGAGGCAGTCAGCCTGTGCTCTTCATGCCGAAGGCGATGCCATGGACTGTCAACGCCAGCAGGCGGCGCAGTGTTTCGGTGCGCTGCGCTTGGCTCGCCTGGCGCCAGCGAGCGAGGAAGCGGATTTGCAGGCTATTGAGGGGGTCCACGTAGGGATTCCGACGCCGGATAGATTGGGCGAGGACAGGTTGGTTCTCCAGCAACTCCCGCTGCTCGGTGATCTTCAAAATCATCGCGACCGACCGGTCGTATTCCCGCCGAATCAGGCCGAAGATCTTGTCGAGCACGGGCGGGGAGCGCACCAGGCGGGCATATTGCGAGGCGATGCCGAGCTCGGTCTTGGCGAGCGAGACCTCGGCATTCTCCAGCAGTGCCCGGAAGAAGGGCCAGTGCTGGTACATCTCACGGAGCTTTGCCAGGCCGGCGGCCTCCTGCCGCTGAAACTCCTCCAGGGCGTGCCCGACGCCATACCAGGCGGACAGGAGGTGCCGCGACTGCGTCCATGCAAATACCCAGGGAATCGCGCGGAGTTGACCGATATCGGTGGTCTGTCGTCGGCGGGCAGGCCGCGAGCCCAGCCGCAAGTGTTCGATTAGGTCAATAGGTGTCGCCTGCGAGAAGTACTCGGCGAACTCGGGGGTGTGATAAACCAACTGCTGGTAGGCATCCAGGGAAAGCCGCGCCAGCCGATTCATGTCTTCCTCCCATTGCGAGAGCTGGGCAGCGACGGGCTGCGCCGTCGGCAGACATCGAACGGCGATAACAGCCGACGTGAGCTGTTCGAGGTTGCGCTGCGCGATAGCCGGGTTGGAATACTTCAGGGAGATGACTTCCCCCTGCTCGGTGATGCGGATCCGCCCGCCAGGCGCGGCGTGCGGTTGAGCGCGGAGGCTGCGGTGACTCGCCCCGCCGCCGCGGTCAATCGTGCCGCCCTTGCCATGAAACAACCGAAGCTTGATGCCGCACTCGCCGGCGACGCGGGACATCTCTTTCTGCGCCTGGTAGAGGAACCAGTTTGCCGCCAGGTAACCGCCGTCCTTGTTCGAGTCCGAGTAGCCAATCATGACTTCCTGGACATCGCCGCGCCGCTTGAGGTGAGCCCGGTAAGGCGAGGCGGCGCACAGATCGGCGAGAATGACCGAAGCGTTCTCCAGATCGTGAATGGTCTCGAACAGCGGCACGAAATCAACTTCCAACGCGCCCGCCAGCCGGGCGAGCCGGAACAGGCGCAGGAGGTCCCCGGCGCTGCGCGTCATGCTGAGAATGAACCGGCGGGCGGCCAGCGGCCCGTGCGCGTGCTGGATCTCGCGCAGGGTGCCCAGTTCCGCTACCAGCTCCCCCGCAGCGGACTCGAGCTTGCTGCTGTGGTCGCGAAAATCGAGTTCGGCCAGGTGCAGGCCGAAGGTCCGAGCCTGCGTCAGCAGCCGCTCCAACTGGCCACGCGCGGCGCGGCGGGCCTTTTGGTGGAGCAGACCCTGTTGAACTTCCTCCAGCGTCCCGATGATCTCGGTGATTTCGGCCTTGCCCGCGCGCAACCGCTGGCGGAGCTGTGCCAGCTTGGCACGGAAGGTCTCGTAAGGCTGAAACGCGAGGACGGCGCTGGCGGGTGAGGACTTCGCCGCCCTGGGCGGGGACGGGCTGGCATGAGTGATTTCCTGAACCAGCCTAGCGCACTGCCGCTCGTAATAATCCATGGCGACGCAGGCATGCCAATCGGCCGCCTGGCGGCTGATGTCCGGAGTGACGAACAGATTGCCGTCCCGGTCGCCCCCCACCCAGCTCGCAAAGGTGAGGAACTGGCGGCGGCGCTTGACCTGGGGGTAATGTGCCGCTAGTTCCGCGTCAAACGTGGCGTAGAAATCTGCCGCCGTCTTAAAGATAGTGCGGTCGAAGTAAAAAACCGCGTTGGCGACCTCCTGAAGCGGCCCCACCCGGCGCTCCCTCACTTCCTCGGTGTGCCAGAGCGCTTCGAGGACCTCATCCGGATCATCCCAGTGCTCCTCAAGCCGCCAGATTTGCATCATCGTCGCCCGGCGCTTGGCCTCGGTGGGGTGCGCGGTCAGCACCGGCTGTATTTCCAATTCGTCGAGGCAGCGCTGGACCGTTTCCGGCGGCACCCCGGCTTGCTGGAGCCGCTGAAAGAGGCCGCGCAGCGACATCGCGGGCGCGGGAGTACTTTGCAGGTGGCGAACTCGGGCGCGTTCCTCGCACAGGTTGACGAGTTGGAAGAACAGGCTCAGCGCATGGGTGACCTGGTAGGCCTCGCGGACGCTCAGCCGATGGATGAGCGCGCTTTGGGCCCGAAGGCTGACGTGGTCGTCGTGTTGGCGCGCCGAGGCCGCAAGCCGCCGAATCCGGTCGAGGTGCTGGAATACGGTCTGGCCCGCCTGCTCCCGGATGATGGCGTCCAGCCGGCCCGTCAGGTGCTCGATCTCTTCCGTAAGGATAACACTCAAGGTGACCTAGCTTAGGCTGAGTCCCTAAAAGAGCAAGCCGGTGGGCGCGGCTTCAGGTCAGAACCGGTATTGCAAACTGGTATAGACGAGATGCGCCTCGTAATCCTGGTGTCCGCCGTAAGCGTTGTTGTCCGAGTGGGAATACCCGTACTTCAACGACCACCGGATATTCTTGGTAATCCGCCGCGTGAGGGTAGCGGTGATCGCATAAGTTTCGTCGCCAGAACCGTATGGCACGCCATAGTTAGCGTTGTTCTGGTAGTCGTCCGCGAGGTAGTAAAAGAAGTTCAGCTTCAGGTCGGTCTTGTCATCCACAACCAGCCCCGAGGAAAAGTCCACGGTCCAGTAGTCGTTCTGCGCTGGAAGTATAGCCGGGGTGTAATCGGAAGCGGGGGTCTTGGTCTCGTTCAAGACGTAATTCAGGCCCGCTTGCAAGTAGAGGCGGGACCAGGGCGTCCAACTAATATCCTCGCCGATGATGTGGCCAATCGTCCTGGAAGATTCCACCTCGCTAAGGCCCGACGCCGGGTCTGGCTTGGTATTGACCGTGGAGTACTGGTACTCGTAGCGGGTGACAGTGGTAATGTTCTGACGTGGCCGGAACGTCACCCGGAGGTTCCCGTCATAGGTATTGAATTCTTGCAGGGACAGGTAGCCGGGATAGGTTGTGGGACTGCCGCTGTCATTCGGGGTGCTGTCGAGCGGATAATCATAGGTGTAGTGGTTGCGCTCGTAGTAACCCCCGACATCCAGGGTGAGCCGGCGAGTGGGGTACCACCGGACTCCCGCGCTATATTTCTGGAAGAAACGCTCCATCTGCGAGTTAAGGTCCACGGGCTGCACGCCGATCCCGTTGATGGGAATCAGCCCTCCCGACTCCGCCAGGGTGCCGTTGCCTTCCGTCAGATCGGCCCGCCCATAGAGCACCCAATTGGTGATGCCGCTATAGGTCACGTCCAGGCGCTCGCGTAGGTCGAGGTCGCTCTCGTTACTGAGCCCGGCGAAGGGTTCCGGCTGGAAATCACTCAGGGTCTCGAAGGCGCTGGAAGTAGCATCCGAATTCTGCTCCTGGATGCGCAGGGAGGGCACGATGGTCAGATGCGGCCAGGGTCGGGTGAAGAGGTTCACGTTCCCGACGTATTCATACAGATGGGAGCCTCCGTTCAGCCCGTAATAGCCGAAACCATTCTCAGCGTTCGGCGTGTAACTGACATTATATTCCCCTCCGTAATTGCGGCTGCCGCTGATATCGTTGTCCAAGTCGGAAAAGGCAAAGCCGGAGGAAATCATCACATTCTTGTTGATCCAGCTTTCGGCGAAGGAGTGGACATTGACGAGGTCATAACTGGTGACTTGCCGGTCGGTGATCTTCTGGTCGAAGGACTCGCCGGGGAACTGGTCAATCCTCAGTGCGTCATCCATCCGTCCCGTCTCATACTGGACCCCCACCCCGACATCCACACCCTTGATGTGGTGCGTGACATCCAGCTTGAAGATGTCGCTCCGCTCATCAATGTCATAGATCGAGGGGCTGAGTCCGCGCACGAGCGAGCCGCCCTCAGGATGGGTGTATCCCCAAATGGTCGAGTCTTGTTCTCCCTGCCGCGAAGTGTGCTCGTACTTGAAGACGATCTTCGGCACATTGTCCAGCGTCAGCCCGCCCTCGATTGAGAAGTCACCCTGATCCAGCGCCTGTGCGTCCCCGGGCTGGCCATAGTAAGTGCCCGTAGGCGGGAAAAAGCCCCCGTCGCCATTCTCCCAGATGCGGAACTCGCTGGCCGAGAAACGCACATATCCGAGTTTCTCCTTCTCAACCGCCAGGCTCAGTTTGTAATCGTGCTCATCGAAGATAGACCGCCCGTCCACGGTCATCGTAGTGCCCTTAGCGATCGTTTCCTGCACGTGCAAATCCTGGATGCCGCCGAAGGCGCCCCCGGTGTTCTGGTTCCCCTGCTGGAACTGGGACTTGTTGCCTTTGGTCAGGTAGCCGCCGAACCCGAACTCGACCCAGTTGTTGTAGGCATTGGTGCCACCCTCGAACACCTGTTCCGGCGTCAGCGGGGCAGCGGCCGCCGGGGCGGCCTTTGTCGCCGCCGCGGGCGGAGCGTTGGTCACCGCGGCGGGAGCGGCATTGGTCACCGCGGCAGGAGAGGCATTGGTCACCGCGGCCGCAGGAGCATTAGTGGCAGCCACTTTCGGCGCCTGAGCAACGGCCCCCGGCGCATTAGTCTCGGCGGCCGAGACAGTGCAGACGGTCACCCAGAGGCCGAGCAGACAGGCCCAACGCCACCCAATCCGTTCTTGCCCGCACACGCTTCTTAGTTTCATCGGCGTTCGATTTGGGGGTTAGAAACGCAAGGAAGAGCTGACGCGCGAACCATGCACCGCCTCGTGGCAACCGGCAGTCCAGCAAGTGCCTTGCTGCAGACGCAACGTGTGGTCCGATCCGCCAATGAGCAGCTTGCCGCCGCTGACCTGCTGAAAGTGGCATCGCAGGCAAAGGTTCGCATCCCGAATCTTGAGCATCTTGGCATTGACCGAACCGTGCGGGGAGTGACAGGTTGTGCACCCTTCGCGCAACGCTTCGTGCTCGAACACGAAAGGTCCGCGCTGTGCGGGATGGCAGCCGAAGCAAAGCTCGTTCTCCGAGAGCAACGAGGTGCCCCCGGCCCGGAAAATAGAACCCTTATGCGGCGAATGGCAGGCCGTGCAACTCAGCCGCCCCTCGGGCACCGGATGGTGAGACGGCAGGTCAAACTGCCCACGCAGATTGAGATGGCATTGGTAGCAAACGGTTTCGACGGAGCGCGCAGGTTGAAGGGCCGGTTGTGCCCTGTAGCTGCTGGCCTGGGGGCGTCCAGCAGTAAAGCTATAAGGGGGCTTGACTTCACCGCCCGAATCGGAGTGGAGGCTTCCCGGCCCGTGGCAGGACTCGCACCCGACGTTGCGCGCATTAGGCCCCTCCGCCATCAGCCGCGCGTGGTCCGCCGTCGCGAAGTCCCGGCAAAGCTTGTCGTGGCACTGCTCGCACTCCTTGGAGCCGATGTATTTCGCCCCGGGAACGTCCGGCAGGACCACCACGGCGCGATTAACGGTCTCGCAGGAAACCACCACCAGCAAGCCTGCCACCGCCGCCGCCGCGGCCAGCGCTCGGACCCAGGTTCCGCGCTGTCTCGTATCCATGCGAAGGTCGCGATTCATCATAAACGTCTGAATGTCGTCATCAGGCATTCCGCCCGGCGCAGCCGCTATGGGGCTTCCTCGTTCCCGAGCGCCTCACGGGCTTGACTCTTGTTCAACCCAGCTTTGGGCGGTGTCCAGCAGCGTCAGCGAATACAGAGGATTGTGGACGCCGAGACTGCCGTCGTACAGCACGAGATACAGGTTGAAACGGGCCTTTTGGATATTAACGGGGATCAGCGCTTGCTCAGCCGCAGTGGGCCCCGGGCCCCCGGGAGACAACGCGCCGGGCGTGGTGTATTCCCACGCCCTGGTTCCGTACTTGGCCGACAATGCCGCCGGTGCCTTGTTTGTGGCCCAGTAATCCAGAGACGCCGTCACCGCCTGTATCTGGTTCGTGAACACGGCGGTCACAAACACAACCAGGTTGCTGGCGTTCTCAGCACTGCCGTGGCAGCCGGCACAGACGCCATAGCTATTCACTCCAAATTGGTGACCCGTAATGGCCGGCTCAGTCGGGCTCTGGTAGGGGGCGCTCTGCATGTGGCACCCCACGCACTGGTTGGTAATGAGAAGCCCGTGGGAGCCCGGGTCGTATTGAGCCGACCCGGAATCCAGCTCGCCGACACTCCCCAGCAGGATGTTGTACTGCGGTGAGGTGTGCGGCGGCGCGCTTGAATCGGTCCACGCGGCGCCGCGGGCATTGTGGCATTGGCCGCAGAGATTAATGTTGGGAATGTATCCGCTCGCCAGGCTGGATGTCGCAGTGACGGAGTAGTAGTTTGTGGAAAACACCGGGTTGCGTAATTGCACCGGCTGGCCTGTCGCCTGGTGCGGGTTGTGGCAGGTCGGGCAACCCAGGGGCACGTTCGCGTTGACCGCGGGCAACGGAGTGCCGTCCACCAGGTTCACCCGCACGACCCCGGAATGGCACTGGTTACAACCGCTGCTGGTGCTCGGGGCATTGGGGCCTGTAATCACCACCGCATGCCCGCTCGCCCGCCACTCCTCATAGATTGGATGCTGCGGCCCCGAGTGGCAACCGCCGCAAAGCGTTCCGGCGTAATCCACGGTCGGCGTGGACGCCGGATCGTAAGGATTGGCCGCGTGGTTTTCAGCCGGTCCGTGGCAGTCCTCACACTGCACCCCCACCTGAGCATGCCGCGTCCCATTTACCGTCTGTTGGATCGGGGTGTGGCACTCCAGGCAGGCTTGGGAACCGCTAAGGTTGGGTGGATTCAGAGCCGGGGGAGCGGTTTGGCCGGCGGTCCCGGCACTTGTGCTCTTCAAGGCGACGGTTTGGCCCAGGACCTTTCCGCTAAGGCTGCTCAGGACGCTTGTGGCCGGCAAATAATTGATACTAAGGGTGGTGGCCCGGTCGGTGCCGGCGCCCGAGAGCTTGATGCTCTGAACACCCGAGCGCGCAGAATAGGACACCGTCGGGTTGGCCTGCACGCTGCGGCCGTTCGCCAACAGGATCGAACCGGAACCACCCGGCGGCTGGAGATTCATATTCACCGTCCAACTGCCGTCCACATTCGCCGGGATTGGCACGTTGGCGACCGCGCCTCTGATAGTCCCGCTGCCCAACCCGGCAAGCCGGGCTTGGCCACAAGCGGTTCCCGCCAGGGATCCCGGGTTAACCTGCAAGCTGTATTGGACGGAAACGGTCGAAGACTTTGCCCCGGCGCCGGTGCCCGGCACCACCCAGCTCGCCGAGAACGAGACGCGCGTCGCTCCGCCGCCCCCACCCGTAACTGTCCCGCTGACGGTGTACTGTGCCGCGAGCGAATTACTTCCCATCATGATGTTGGTCACGCCTGCCCCGCGCAGGCGCCCGGCAGCATCCTGCGCCAGGGAGCAGCCGAGTAACAGGTTCACCGTGCCGTGGCCTGACACCGTGACTCCGTGGTTAAACTGGTAGCTGCCGGTGAGGTCATAGACCGGCGTGGTTGGGTTGGTGAATGAGAAAGAAACCGGCCCCGATAGGGGCCCAGACTGCGCGGCCAGAATCTTCGCCGTACCGGCGCACAACGCCGTGGCGAGGACGAGCGGCCAGCCCGGGAGCAAAACCAACCCCTGCTTGGTTAACAGAGCTTTCATACTGTTCTTGGAGCGCACACTTTGCTGCAAAACCATCTCTGCCTGGCACAGCGAAATACCATCACCCGATGGCCGCTAGGGTTCACTAAGCCGCATTCTCAACCATTGCCCGGACCCGCGCAATGGCAGACTGAAGCAGGCCCCAGAATGCCGGGGCGCAGGTTATGCCTTGGATTAGCGGGGTGCTATCCCAATCTTGTCTGATCTTCACCATCATTTGTCCTGTGGACGCTGACCCCCGCCATCCTCCCCCCTCTCAGGACAAATTTCGCTCGCCGTTGTCGGGCTGGTCTGACAAATTACAATCGGAATACGGCATGGGCACCAGCCCAGAAAGCATGTAACAAATGTCCTTCGAGACGACAGAAGCAACGAAGAGTGGGGGCGGGCGGGCTGCACGCTCCTCCAGGCCGCGCCCCCTCAGGCGGCGCAAAGCCTTATGACCCTCAGGCAAGCGAGCCATTCGCCTGGTCCCTGCCGGCGGCACAGGGGCGAGGAAGCAGCCATTCGGGGCATCATTTTGGCATTGGCCTTCTTGCTGGTGGTCGTGGCCCTTGGCGCTGTTTGGCTTTACCGCGCCGCGCACCGCGGCCCTGCTGTCAGCAGCGAGGAGGCCGCCCCCCAACCGGTCGCCTTGTCCGACCCTACCTTGGCCGTCTTGCAGAAGCTGGGTTCACTCATTGAAATCCGGTTCTACTCCGTCCTCGATCCGGCGAGTGTGCCGGAGTCTGCGATGGCCTTCGCCAAGCGGGTGGACCAGTTGCTCTCCGCCTACCAGCAGGCAGCCGGCGGCAAGATTAAGCTGACCCGCTTCGACTCCCGGTCAAACCTCAATCCCAATGCTCCCCCGGCGGACGGCATCCAAGCCTTCAATATTGATAAAGGCGAAGCCTGTTATCTCGGTGTCGCGCTGGTCTGCAAGGGGCGGAAAGAGACCCTGCCCCGCCTTTACCCCGAATGGGAGCAAGCCCTCGAACCCGATGTGACGCGCGCCATTATCCGTCTAGTGGAAGCCACCCGCCCTGCCGGCGTCACCGGGGCCTCTGCCGCACCCGATACGAACGCCCTCAGGGAGGTCAAAGCCCTCATCCCCAACCTCAGCGCCGTGTCGGTCGAGGAAGGAACGCGCATTCTGCGTGAAGCCGCCCTCAAAGACTTCACCGCAACGGCGAAAGAACTGGAAGCGCAACTCAAAGACGCCCAGCAACGCCTCAGCCAAGCCCAGAGCGGCGGCTCCGACGCCGACCAACAAGCCGCCATGAAACATCTCCAGCAGGTCCAGGCCGAGCAAGCCCAGAAGCTCAAGCAGATTGCCGCCAGGTTCCAGGCCCAGATTGACGCCCTTCAGCAGCTCAAGGCCGCCGCCCACTGACATCCCGCCAACCGCCGCTCTTTTTGAGCGGGTTTGGATCAGCCCGCTTTGATATGGCCTTGTGGTGGCTTCCGGCGCCGGCCAGTGGCAGTAGCCGAACCGCCTTTCCGCCCCCAGACTTTAGACTTTGGACTTTAGACTCTGGACTTCGGTCCTTCCCCATAAGCCTTCCGAATACAACTCTCCTCCCGCGTCCGCCTCGGGCTGGTCTGGGGGCACCCTGGACAAACCCTGGACATGCCCTGGTACCATAGAACCCCCTCCAACCCCCGTTTTCGATCAGCCACACTTATCCAACTCGCTCCATCCGCCGCTGCGTCGGCTGCGTTCTGCCCGCGCCGACGGTGTTTTGTCGGGGGGGCGTTCGCCCCAAGGAAGCCTCAGGGTAGCCTCAGGGTAGCCTGAGGGTAGCCTCAAGGTAGCCTCAGGGTGGCTTCGGGGTGCCTACCGGTTGGCTACCAGATGGCCTGAGGGTAGCCTGAGGGTGGCCTCAGAGTGGCTTCGACCCGAACTTCTCCATACTGCCTTCTTCCTTCTTCGCGAACCACCCCTTCCAGTTGGCCGAATTCACGGCGGAGGACATGTCGGTAGAAGAACAGCAGGGCGTTAAAGGCCTGGTTCTGGGTGGAAGCCGCCACATGCTCCCGCACCGCCAGTTCGGAGAGGAAGCCGCGCGCCTCCTGGGCTCCAAGGTCGGCTGTAGGGCCGCTGCGCACGAAGCTCTGAAACCTGGCAATCCAGAAGCGGTAGGCCTCCAGGGTCCTGGGGGAGTAGTTGCGGAGGAGGACCGCCGCCTCGAGGTCGCGGTATTCCTGCTCCCAGGAAGCGCCGCGTCCTGGCACCGAAGGCCTCGTCGCCTGGGCGGCAGGCGAGCGGATACCGAGGAACGGCGCCGCGGGCCCGTTCTGGTGCTGCGTGCATGCAGGTTGCGGCGGTTCCTGCCATGTCGCAGGGGGCGCACCCGCCGGCGCGGCGGGCCTCGGGGTCTGGGGTGGAACCGGGGGGATGTGCGCTCCCGTGCGCAGTCCCCTGTCGCCGCAGCCAGAGGAGACAGCCGGTTGGGAGTTGAGGGGTGCGCGCGGGCTGCCAGTGGGGCTTGCCGGGGGCGAAGGGCGCGTGGCGCCCGGTTCCAGGCCTGATTGGAGCAGCAGCCCAACGGCAGCGGAAGCTTGGCTTCGCTGGGCCACGGGCTGGTTCTTGGAGGCGAGCTTAGCCAGGAAAGGACCGCGGCTTGCCGATGCGCCCGCTGAGTGGCCATACTTGTGGCAAAAATCAAAGTAAAAGCGCACCCATTTGCGGTAGTCGGGACGTTGGGGTAGCGGCACCCGCATCCCGTCCAACCGCCGCTCAAAGTTAGCCCATACTTCTGGGGGAACCGGTTGCATGGCAACGCTTTTGGCTCACATCGCCCACCCTTGGGCGCGTGCCTGGAACAGGGGTGCAAGTCGCTGAGGGAGGCAAGCCGAAAACTCGTGAAAACAAGCCTTTACAACCGAAACCGGGCGGAGTAAAAATCGCCGTGATGAAGCGAACGGGTTCATCGGCGGTAGGGAGCCGTTGGCCTATCATCCCAAAACGGGAAGATAGACAGGTCTGTCTAATCACTTGTTATGCCGCGTGCGATTGAGCCATGCCGAGCACCCAACAGATAGTCCTTCTGCAGACAAAACAGGAGGAACTGGAGAGCATCTGCAGGTTAGAGCAAGGTGAGGCACGCGGATTTATCATCCCCTATTCCTTGGAGCGGCATTTGCTGGAGTTCGCAAGGCCAGATGTCATATACAAGTCAATTGAGGTGGAGGGGCAGGCAGTGGGCTTCGTCATCCTGGTTTTGGATTCCGACGGTCGGAGCGTCGAGTTTCGCCGCATTGTGGTCTCCACCCCAGGTAGGGGCTACGGCAGGAGGGCGGTCGAACTGGTGAATGACATCTGTCGTCGTGAGTTGGGCCGGAGCCGGGTGTGGTTGGATGTGTTCGAGAGCAATCATCGGGCGCGGCACGTTTATGAGCAGTGCGGCTACCGGCAGTTTGGCAGGTCCGAACACGAAGGCAGGACCTTGCTTTTATATGAGCGAATGGCATAACCCCAGCATTGAGCCGACCGGAGCCAGCCGTTCAGGCCGGTTGCAATGGGTGCGTCAGCGGCGGCTGGCTCCGGCGGCTCATCCTGATCGTTAGACGCCTAGTCCAATGGCACGCAACATCGAGATCAAAGCGCATATCGAGCGTGTCGAAGCACTTGCAGCGCGCGCCGCTGCCATCGCAAGCGCAGGCCCGATTGAAATCGATCAGGACGACACCTTCTTTCGGTGTGAATCCGGACGGTTGAAACTTCGTGCTCTTTCAAACGAGAGCGGCGAACTCATCTTCTACCGCAGAGCGAATGAGCGTGGCCCGAAGGAGTCCTTCTACCTGCGCTCGCCTACGTCCACGCCGGACATGCTGCGGGAATCGCTCACCCTCGCCTATGGCCAGGTTGGGCGTGTACGCAAGCACCGGACGCTTTATCTGGTTGGCAGGACCCGCATCCATCTAGATCGAGTTGAAGGGCTAGGAGACTTCCTTGAACTGGAGGTTGCTCTCGCCGAAGGCGAGGGTTCGGAAGGCGGTCTGAGCCAAGCGCGTGCTCTCATGGAGCGACTGGCGCTCAAGCCGTCGCAGCTTGTTGAGGCGGCCTACGTTGACCTTCTCGCCCAGCGGGCGACCAACAAACCGCCCCAGGCAACCGCCGCCGCGCTGGGCACTTGACCGGTTTATGAAAACTCAAACATCATCACTCCAGGCCACGTCCCACTCCGGTGGCTGTGCGTGAGCTCTGAGCCCACATGCGTCACCAGATATGCCTTGAACTTGCGGCCATCACGCCGCTGGATGAGTTGGAGCGAGAGCACATCACAGAGGTTCTGGCGTGGATCGCTTCAGGCGCCGAGCTGTGCCGCCTCGCGAAGCCAGCCACGCCTCCAAAGCACCTTGTGTCCTACTCTGTTCTTGTGGACGACGGCCATCTCTTGCTCGTCGATCACCGGAACGCTCAGTTGTGGCTGCCACCGGGCGGCCATGTCGAACCCGGGGAACATCCGCGTGCGACGGTGCTCCGTGAATTAGAGGAAGAGCTCGGCCTTGTGCCGGCACAGGCAATCGAACCACCTTTCATGGTCACATGCACTCCCACGGTTGGCCGCGCCGCAGGGCACACCGATGTCTCGCTCTGGTATGTGGTGCGCGCTGATCGTAGCCGGCCGCTCGAATTCAATGAACAAGAGTTCAGAACAGTCCGCTGGTTTAGATTTTCAGCAGTCCCGTTAGAGCGCACGGATCCGCACATGGGTCGCTTCCTTGCAAAGCTGGGATCTAACTTTTGCTGCAGCGAATGCGCCGGTCGCGTCTCGGTTACTGTCGGGAGCCCTCGGCGGCGCATCGCTGAGCGTTTTCGTTCGGCACACGGAAGAGCAGCCTGATAACTAATATGAACCCATGGGAAACGTTTTTCGCTGGCCAAGCAGCGGTTTATGAGCAGAACGGATTCACGAAGAACACAGTCCCAGAGGTGGATTTCCTACTTGAGGAGTTGCCGCTTGAACGTGGCGACTCGATTCTCGACGTCGGCTGTGGGACAGGCCGTCACTCCATCGAACTTGCCAGACGTGGTTACACTGTCACAGGGTTGGACCTTTCTTCCGAAATGCTCGCCAAGGCCGCAGAAGCCGCCAGCATCGCGAATGTGAATGTGGAGTGGGTTCATGCGGATGCGACGCGGTTTTCATTCCCCGGCCGGTTTGATGCGGCGATTTGTCTGTGCGAGGGAGCTTTCGGACTTCTTGGGCAAGGAGATAGTGCGATTGACCAACCGCTGTCCATCTTGTCGAACATCTCCCGGAGCCTGAAGTCAGAGGCAAAAGCGTTGTTAACGGTTCTGAATGCGGCGCGAATGCTCCGCCTTTACCAGAACAAAGATGTTGTTGAAAAGCGATTCGACCCGACGACCTTGGTCGAATCTTCAGCATGCTCACCACGCGAAGGGCTGCCCGAAATCTGCGTTCGGGAGCGTGCTTTCGTCGCTACCGAGTTGGTTCTGCTTGGTCGTCTGGCGGGTATGTCCGTGCTTAACGTTTGGGGCGGAACTGCTGGAAACTGGCGGAGACGGATGATCGATCTGGACGAAATCGAGATCATGATCGTGGCACAAAAGACTGCCGAACCAAGCGGATTGAGCCAATGAGGGGGAGCGCGATCAGGTTTGTCTTGTATTCGGCCGTCTGTGGCGCGCTCCCCCTCATGGCTCATCCGCAACGTTAGGGCAGCATCGCGCGTATGTTCGGCACACAACACTATTCGCTGTTTCTTCTGAGTGCCATTCTCCTGAATATCACGCCTGGGCAGGACACGCTTTACATCGTTGGCAGGAGTATCGCCCAAGGGCGGAGAGCAGGTTTATTGTCGGTGTTCGGGATCAGTTCCGGGGCAGTCGTCCACACATTGGCAGCGGCTCTTGGCCTCTCGGCCATTTTCGCCACGTCCGCTTCTGCATTCACAGTCGTTAAGCTCGTGGGCGCAGCATATCTTGTCTATCTGGGTATTCGGATGTGGCTCGACCGTTCGGCGAGTTTCCATAGTCCTGCCGAGTTTACGCAGGCGCGTTCTTGGAGCATTTATCGCGCTGGGTTGCTTACGAACCTTTTCAACCCGAAGGTCGCGTTGTTTTATTTGGCTTTCCTCCCGCAGTTCGTTGACCCATTAGCCCATTGCAAGCTCGTTGCCTTTCTGTTTTTGGGCGCATCATTCCTCGCCACCGGAACGATTTGGTGCGTGTTTCTCGCGCTGGCCGCCTCCACGATTGGTTCTCGCTTGCGTACGAGTACCTCAGCCAGCACCATCATTCGGCGGGCGACAGGCACACTGTTTGTCGGGTTGGGAGTCAGATTAGCCGTTACCAAATGATGCTGCCTAGCCAGAGCGCTGCAGCACCGCCGCCCCGCCGGGCAGTCGGACGGTTCAGGACAATTCCAACGCGACTGTGGCAGCCGGAGCGCGCTATCGGTGGCGGTCGCTGAGCTTGGACGTTGGTTGCAACTGGTATCTGACAACTGTCTATGCAGATAATCAACCTTAAAACGGTCACAGAGCGGGAGATAAGCTCCCCAAAGAACAAATATCATGCTTTCATGAGAGAGGTGTCGGTTGCCTTGGGACGCGAGGCAAGGTCTCTGGATATGCGGAAGAGACATCCCTTTGATTTGGCAGTAGTGCGAATCCCTCCAGAGGCGGCGCACTGCCCTTACCACGCGCACTCAGCACAGTGGGAACTATACGTCGTGGTGGGAGGGGTCGGACGCGTGCGGCATGAAGGAGGCACCAGCGACGTATCCAGCGGCGACACGTTTCTCTTTGGTCCGGGTGAAGCCCACCAAATCAGCAATTACGGCACAACCGACCTCATCTACTACGTGATTGCCGACAATCCGTTTGGCACATCGTGTTATTACCCTGACAGCAAGAAATGGATGGTGGGGCAGCCCTCGGAGCGGCTGACCCTCAAGGGCGAGGAGGTCGATTACTATGAGGGCGAAGAGTAGGGTGCCCAACAAAGCGGCTTCAGGCAACGGCGCGGCCACGCTTCTGTTGCATACTCGACGCCATGGGAACGCCGTGCCTGAGCCGCTTCGTTGGATGCAGTCGGCTTCCCTCAAAATCGATTATCTCGGCAACCAGCAGAGATTCCTACCAGTGCTGGTGAACGCCATGTTCAGTCATTGGCGATCGCTGCTTGAGGCACAAGGCAAGTCCCGTGAGGATTTTGCGGAGTCAATACAGGCTCGTTGCCGTATCGGTTCGCTTCCAACTGCGCTGGTGGCTTTTGAAGGGGACATGGTCCTCGGGACGGCTGCGCTTAAGACGCAGGATCTCGACATCCGTTCGCATCTGACACCCTGGCTAGGCGGCGTGTTTGTACTGCCCGAGCACCGTGGCCACGGCGTTGCGTCCCTGCTGGTCACCCGGTGCGTGGCCGAGGCGCGGGAGCTTGGGTTCAGCGAACTATATTTGTGGACGCCTTCCTCTGAGAGTCTCTATGCTCGGCACGGCTGGACGGTTTTCGAGAGAGCACCATATCATGGCCTCCAGATTTGCATCATGCATCGCCGGTTGCCGAGCTAACAAATCGGTGGAGACGAACCGCCGCCCCGCCTTTCGGCTCGATGCTGGGCGGAAGTTCGAGAGTGCCTCGTGTGCTCCACCGTTCCTATCGGCGGCGGTCGCTCACCTCTGGCGTTCGACGGCATGATGAGGACACTATTCACCTTTCTGCGACCTGGGAGGCTTGTCGATGGCGACTTGGAGCTGGTATTGGTGCGCACGGTGCCGGCTGACCCCGTCAAACGTTACGTTCCCGGATACGAGTTTGAGATGCGCCATCCCGGCAAGGCAGTGCGTATGGGCACTATTAGGCTGCGTATCGGTACTGCGCGCGCTCTCCGCTACCCTGGTCACATTGGATACGACGTGAAACGGAGATTTCGTGGTCATCGCTACGCAGCCCGAAGTTCCCGGTTGCTCCTGCCCCTTGCTCGCGCTCACGGTCTGAAGGCCGTGTGGCTGACGGTGGATCCCAAGAACATCGCATCCCGGAGGACGTGCGAGATCCTCGGAGCGCAATGGGTTGAGACAGTCCAGATACCCAAGAGGCATGAGATGTACGCCCTGGGTGCGCGGCACCGTCGCCGGTATAGAGTAGAAGTGACGCAGACGTCGAACAAGGCGAGTCCAGTGGACGGCGGGGTTCCATCTCTGTTTCGGATTGCACGGGCTCGGCCCGCCGCCACTGACTCGCAGCGTTCTGCCACCAATCGGAGCAACAACATGAGCGATTACCAAATCATTGACACCAATGCTGACAACATCGGCGGTTGCAGCCTCTGTGGCAACAAGAACGCCAACAACCTGGGGCGTCGTCGGAAAATGAATTGGCTCAAAGAGCGCTATGCGGAAGGCCTAAGATACAAAGTGCTCCGCTCAAAGAAGTGCGGTGATATTGGAATGATCGAATACGCCCTTGGCAATCATGCGTGGCGGCCTGTGGCGGCGGCGGGTTACCTTGTCATCCATTGCTTGATGGTCGTCGGCAAACACCAGGGGAAAGGGCTTGGGTCTCTCCTCTTGGATAGTTGTCTCAGCGACGCGAAGAAGAGCAAGTGCCGAGGGATCGCCGTGGTGACCAGTTCCGATAGTCTCATGGCCGGAAGTGATTTGTTCCTCAAAGCGGGTTTTGTCTCGGTGGACCGCATCATCGGCAGCAGTGAGGCATCCGTGGCCCCCTATGAACTACTCGTGAAGAAACTCAAGAAGACAGCCCCTGATCCTCGTTTTATCGTCGAAAGGGAGCGACTATTCAAGAGGCACAGGAAGGGCCTTACGATCCTGGCTGCCGATCAGTGCCCGTATGTTGCAAAAACGGCGGAGAGGATTGCGGAGGCGTCCAGGACGTTGGGGCTGGAGCCGAAAGTGGTTCGAGTCGGGAGCGCCAAGGCGTCAAGGGAGCTTCCAACGCCCTATGGCGTGTTCAGTATCATTTACGATGGAAAGCTCATCGCGCACCGTCCGATCAGTGCAACGAGATTCATGAGCATCATGCGTAGGAATGCAGAACAAACCAGATGCAGCGAACCCGGCGATGACGCTCTGGTTGACAATCGAGGATGAGCGGCGCCGGGTCGCTGATCTGGAACGTTACGCCACGCTACGCACATGACATCCTTGCCAATAGCTATTGTCGGTGATTTCAACCCGAACAATCAGTCTCATATCGCTACCAACGACGCCATTGAGCATTCTTCAAAAAGTCTCGGTACGCCCGTCGAGGGCCGCTGGATCGGCACGGAGGAATTGGCGCGGCCCGACGGGAAAAGGAAGTTGGCAAACGTTCGAGGCTTCTGGATTGCTCCCGCCGGCCCATACAAGAGCATGGATGGAGCTTTATTGGCGATTCGCACAGCGCGAGAGTGCCGGAGTCCATTGCTCGGCACATGCGGAGGCTTTCAGCACATCATTCTTGAGTACGCGAGAAATGTCTTGGGCTTCGCCGACGCGGAGCATGAGGAGTCGTCGCCCAAAGTTTCACGGCTGTTCATTTCGAGATTGGCCTGTTCGTTGGTCGGGCGCACTATGGCCATCACATTGGTTCCCGATTCGATGGTGGCCCGTATTTACGGACGCAACATTGTTGAGGAGCGGTATGTTTGCAATTTCGGGGTCAACCCAGAGTATGTGGACACTTTGCGTTCGGGCGCATTGAGGGTGGTTGGGGCTGACGCAGAGGGAGTGGTACGAGTTGTGGAATTATCCGGGCATCCATTCTTTTTCGGCACATTATTCCTGCCTCAGCTTGGTTCGTTTCCATCGCATCCGCACCCAGTTGTCTCAGCTTTTGTCAGAGCATGTTCGGATGTCCCTGCGGCCGTTTATGATAGATAGACGCATCATCACCTTTGATTGTTACGGAACGTTGGTTGATACAAGGCCGATTACAGAAATGATCGAGGGCATTGCTGAAGCGTACGGGGTTGATCGGGAGGCTTTTATTTCTGCGTTTGATGCCGAAGAGGTGCGGCAAATGCAGGATGCCGAGTTTAGGCGACTCGATCAGATTTTGGGTGCTTGCTTCAAGCATTGTGGTGAGAAGTTTGCAGTCGGATCGATAAAGCACTATGAGCAGCCTGTTCTAGAACGCTATCGGCAATTGAAGCCGTTCCCGGAGGTGGTTGACGTACTACATCAATTGAGTTCTCAGTTCGACCTCTACATCATGTCGAACTCCCAGTTGGACGTTATTGACTCGAACGTCCGGGCGCTCAAAACCCGGTTCAAGGGCATTTTCATCGCCGAAGAGCTTCGCTGCTACAAGCCCGACCTCCGCTTTTTCCGTGCAGTGGCCGAGCGCCTTGAACTCGGAAAGCCGCATGTCTCTCATGTTCACATCGCAGCCGGATTTTGGTGGGACATCGTACCGGCGGCCAAACTGGGTTGGAATCGAGTATGGGTGAACAGACGGAAGGCCGCCGGAGACAGCAAATGCCGGCCCTACCTCGAGACTGACAATTTGACTGAATGTGTTGAACCGATTGAACAATTGGGCTAACAAAACGCTTGACCGAATGACGATGAGCGCGGTCACGCCGAGGTTCCCATTCGGAGGTCATTGGCGCGCTCCTCGTCATCGGTCAGCTTCGCGTTGGGCCGAAACCATACATTAAAGGATTAAACTATGAGAAAATGCGTTGCAGTCGTACTGGCGGCCAGCGTCCTGTTTCTAGCTGGTTGCTGCACTACTCCACGTGCCACTAGATGGGAGTATAAGGTAGCGAGCCCCCACCTGAATCGTGGTGCCGGAGGCCCCGGGGGTCCGGCGGCTGTGTCAGAGGCCTTACAGGCTTTTCTGAACGACCTCGGCAAGGAGGGCTGGGTGCTGGTTAGCCAAACCGATGGGAACTTATTCTATTTCAAGCGACCCATTAAATAGGCCCAACAACATTGCGCCGGAGCCGACAGCCGCTGACCTTGCTGTTTGCGGTGGCGGTGCGCGGTTCGCCTGCCCCCTGCTTCGTCGGCGCTCAGTCTCCGGCGGCTGCGGCTCAGCTTTGCGTTGACCACTTGGCCATGTTTATGAGATCCGGTCAGGATCAAAACAGTGTTGGATTTCATTCGGCGACCGCAAAGCCATGAAGATCACAACTATTTTCCCAATCACGGTTGTGATGTGCTCGCTCAACTGCTTCTGCGCGCAGCCTTCTACCTCGCTCCCGTTTCCTCAAGCTACTCGAAGCCGTTGGTTAAACACGCCTGTAGATTCCCGAGCCGATTTGAACCGCCAATGCCTGCGGAGCTGGGAACTGATTCTGAATAAACTGGTTGCCACCGACGGGTGCGGGCCCGGCGAAATGCGCGTCGTCGTGGATGTTTCCGACTTCGGCGGCAGCGTTCGTCCCACCTACTCGGAGGGAATCGGCTGGGGGATGCTTTTCGCGGCCATCATGGATCGGCCCGACCACTCCACGGAGGGCGTGTTTGACAGACTTAACGCCTATCGGAAACGCCATATGACCCCCTTGGGATTCATGAACTGGCGAATTCTTGCCAACGGAAAAACCGGCAGCCCCGGCGTTGCCGTTGAGGCCGAGGAAAACATCGCGATGGCTCTGCTCATCGCGCACATCCAGTGGGGCACCTCTGGCAAGACCAATTATCTCTGGGAATTTCGGCAGCTTTCCTCCGCCTTGTTCAAGGACTGCGTCCTGCCCGGCGAGAATCTGCTCAAGCCCGGGGACACGTGGGGCGGCAGAGACTTGCTCCACCCCGCCAACTGGAAACCTGCCTATTGGCGCGCATGGGAAATAGCCGTCCCGGAATCCCGATGGGCCCTTGTGCGGAAGGCCACGGGAAGTTTGATCCAGCGTCTGACCGAACTGAGCACCACTGGTTTGCCGCCTCATTGGTGCCGGGACGATGGCACCCAAACAAAGGCCGTCAACCCCTACTTTGCGGACTACACTTTCGACTACGATGCGCTCCAGTTGCCTATCCACAACGCCCTCGAATTGGCATGGTGTGGCCCGGAGGAAGCGCCGGAAGCGGCGGGGATGAATGCGAAGATTGCCAAATGGGCCGAATCAAACCCGGAAATGGCTCCATCCAAAATCCGCGACGGCTACACGCTTGACGGCAAAATCGTCGGCAAAAACCGATCCGACGCCTTCCTCGCCAGTTTCATGCTGGCCGCCGCAAGCTCCAAGGATGATCAGGCTTACGCAAAGGAGTGCTTCGTCGCTCTGGTGAAAGATGCGCCAGGCGGCAACACTTATTACCAAGCCATCATTCGCCTCTACGGACTTCTGGTCGCCAGCGGTAACTTCCCGAACATTCCAGCGTGGCTACAAAGCCACTCACTTCCTGACGAATTCCCTAAACAATGAAACATCAGTTGAGATCGTTCAACAAGGCGCCTGCACCTAACCGCCGCCCGCGCGTTCCGCTCGGCGCTTTTCGCTGGTTCGCATATCTTTTCTCCGCTCAGCCTGCCTCCCCGGCGGCGGTAGGTGAGGCGCAGCGTTGGCCGTTCCGATCCAGCATTGAGGAAAGTGATGATACACTCTTAAATATCAATTAACGGCATGACCAGATCCTTTGGTAAATTGGATCATTATGAATACAAAACACCATATCACCAGATTCATCGTAAACCTGACCTGCGTTTCAGCGATGGTTGCCACATTCGGGCTGCCCCGAGCGAGTCTTGCTCAAGAGAGGGGATCGACAACCAAAACGCGAGTTGGGATTTATGATTCTCGGGCGGTCGCAGTTGCCTTCGCCGGCTCGGCGGCCTTCAACAGGTGGTTGGGTAACCTGAAGGCAGAACATGAGAAGGCAAAGGCTTCAGGCGATCAGAAGCGGGTTGCCGAATTGGAAGCTGAGGGTGCAGCCAGACAACGACTCTTGCACATGCAGGGGTTCAGCACGGCCCCGGTGACGAATATTCTTGACCAGATTAAGGACAAATTGCCTGCGATCAACGAAAAGGCGGGCGTGAGGGTGCTTCTGTCAAAGTGGGACAAGGACGCTCTTGCCCGGTACAAGGATGCCGACCTCGTTGATGTCACGATGGCTCTGGTTGATGCTTTCAGCCCCAGCGAGCGCCAACGCAAGAGCGCGATTGCCATACAGGAGCACAAACCGATTTCCCTTGAAGAGGCGAAACAAATCAAAGACTAAAACCTTACCGGACTTGATCCGGGTGCGCTCCGCAACGTCCAGGCAAAGGCCCCTGTAAGCCGACCGCCTGCGCAGCGACAGCTTCCAGCTACTCTTCACCGCTCGTTTGGGACTTGTGTCCGGTGGCGACGCTCCAGTCGCCGTTAATTTTAAGGTTGTTCATAACGGTGGGAGAATTACTGATGACGCCCGACGCGTTCGATGCAACGCCCACCACATGCGAACCTTGCCACGGCTTTCGCCTGGCTTCAACGTGGAGTGGGTAATTCATAAAGTTAATGAGATTGTATTATTCTGTTGACCTGGCAGGAGGAATTGCATTAACCATCGGCCGGTGGCTCGGAGGGTGCGCATTCAATATCCTGGGGCAATCTATCCTGTGCCGGGAAATTGCGCTCGACGACAACCATGCCCCTGGGGTGGATCGCCGCGCGCTTGAACCTGGGCACCCGCGGTCATCGGCGTGGTTGCTCCAAGGGCGCGGATGCGGCCGGCGCGCGGCACCCCTGGACCAATGCAATCCTGATCCATCTCGACACCCTCCTCCGCTCCGCCTATGCTCGCCCGATCAGAATGAACTCTACCGGCACAGCGGCGGCGGAAGGTTCAGGCGCGAGGTTTGTCACCACGCATTGGTCGGTGGTGCTGGTCGCCGGGCGCCATGATTCCACTCGCGCGCAGAATGCCCTCGCCCGGCTTTGCCAGACTTACTGGTATCCCCTCTACGCCTACGTCCGCCGGCGCGGCCATTCGCCCCACGACGCACAGGACCTGACCCAGGAGTTCTTCGCCCGCCTCCTGGAACGCCACACTCTGGCCATCGCCGACCCCAACCGGGGCCGCTTCCGCTCTTTCCTTCTCTCCACGCTGGACCACTTCCTGGCCCATGAATGGGAAAAGGCCCGCGCGCAGAAACGGGGCGGATGCTGCCAGATGCTGTCGTTGGACCTGGCCCGGGCCGAGGAGCGATATGATCTGGAGCCCGCGGACAATTCCTCACCCGACAAGCTGTTCGACAAACACTGGGCCACGGCGTTGCTGGAGGAGGTGCTGAACCAACTGGAGGCCGAATACCAGCAGGCTGGCAAAGCCGAGCTGTTCGCAGCGCTGAAACAAACCCTCACCGGCACGCGAGAATCTCAACCCTACGGCGTGCTGGCCACGCGCCTCGGTATGAACGAAGCCGCCGTGAAAGTGGCAGTGCACCGCTTGCGCAAGCGGTACCGGGAACTGCTGCGGGCGGAAATTACCAACGTGGTGGCCGACCCTGAGCAGGCCGATGATGAGCTGCGCCACCTGTTTACGGCGCTGGCGGGCTGATTTGGGGACCGGTAACCTTTTCCCGCCGTTCCGGTAATGAGGGGTGAAAGGCTATGATGGATACGATACAAATTTGCCCAAGCTGTGGCCGGCCTCTGTTGCCCAACGCGCCCAAAGGCCTGTGCCCGGAGTGCCTCCTCAAGGCCGGCCTCCAAACCGAGACGCAGCCCAACGCCGGTGATCCGGCTCAGCCCAAGCCGCCCCCGTTCGTGCCGCCCAGCCCTGCGGAGTTGGGCCGGCACTTCCCGCAGCTCGAAATCCTCGAGCTCATTGGCCGCGGCGGCATGGGCGCCGTCTATAAGGCGCGTCAGCCGTCACTGGATCGGCTGGTTGCGCTCAAAATCCTGCCCCCCGGCGTGGCGGGCGATGCCGGTTTCGCCGAGCGCTTCACGCGCGAAGCCCGGGCGCTGGCGCGCCTGAGTCATCCCAACATCGTGGCGGTCTATGACTTCGGCCAGGCCGCCGGCATGCCTTTCTTCGTGATGGAGTATGTGGACGGACCCAACCTGCGTGAGCTGGAGCGCGGCGGGAAGCTGAACCCGCGCGAGGCCATGCAGATCATCCCGCAGATTTGCGATGCCCTCCAGTTCGCCCATGACGAGGGCATCGTCCACCGGGACATCAAACCCGAGAATATCCTCCTCGACAAGAAGGGGCGCGTAAAGATTGCCGACTTTGGGATCGCCAAGCTCCTCGGGCAGACTGCAGTGCCGGACGCCGCGCTTACCGGCGCCAGCGACGTTGTGGGGACCCTGAACTACATGGCGCCCGAGCAGAGGGAGAAGCCGCTCACGGTGGATCATCGGGCGGACATCTTCTCGCTGGGGGTCGTCTTCTATGAACTGCTGACGGGCGAGCTGCCCATCGGCAAGTTTGCCCCACCTTCCCAAGTGGCCCGGGTGGACGTGCGCCTGGATGAGGTCGTTGTGCGCGCGTTGGAGAAGGAACCGGCGCGCCGCTACCAGCACGTCAGCGAACTCGGCACGGATGTGCAGAACATCACCGCTGCGCCGCCAGCCACTCCGCCACAACTTTCTCCGTCGCCGGCACCGGTCACGCCGCCAGCGCCCCCGATGGAGGAAACCAGCGACTGCCGGATTCTGCCCGCCTTTCTGCTCGCCTTCATCTTCGGCATCTTTGGCGCTCACCGCTTTTACGTCGGGAAGATCGGAACGGCAATCTTGCAGTTGTTCACGTTCGGTGGCCTGGGCATCTGGGCAACCATTGACTGGATTCTGATCCTGTGCAAGGCCTTCAAGGATAAGAAAGGCAGGAGGATCACCAAGTGGACTTAGTCTGCCGGGCAAAACCGGGGCACCCAGCCGCCGTGTCCAATCCTCCGCCGGACGGTGAAACTGCGAACACAGGAGCGCGGACATTCGTGTCCGCCAGTTCCTCGCGCGCTGCCTGGCGGACAAGAATGTCCGCGCTCCGGCGCAGTTTGCGAACAAGTTCGACTGTTGCAGTGCAGAGCGCGCCGAGCCCCAACGAAGCCGAGCAGCAGGCCTTGAACCGCAGAACCGAAGGTTACGCGGCCAAGTGTGCCGCGGCCTGGGCCGAGGCCAGCGCCGCCTGTTCCGGGTTTGGAGCGACGGTTGACCTGGCGGCGAAACTGGAGCGTGAGCATCGCGCTGACCGGTATGTTGAGGAGGTGGAAGCGCGGTTGCGCCGCTGTCCCTCATCTCCGGCAAGGCGCGCGATTTGGCGCCAGGACTTGCTGAACGCCGTGCGCCGGATTGCCGGCGACTACCTGGAGGGCAATGCCGAAGGATTGGATCGGCTGTTCACTGCCGAAGCCCTGGAAGCGACTCGCCAGTTCGTTCGCCAGGCGAGGGCGTTTGCTCCGGCGATAACTGACCAGAACCTCTTCCAGGCCTTGCGCAACCTCTGGGTCACGCACAGCGTCCAGTTGTTCTTGCGCGCTCCGATTACTCTTTCCCTGGCGCTCTTTGCTTACAGCATGCTTTACCCGTGGACTGACAATTGCCTCGACGACCTGCAACTTGACGGCGCGGCGAAGCTGGCATTCGGCGACTGGCTGACCCTCCGTCTGTCCGGCGCAAACGCCCCGCCGCGGGACCTTCATTCCGAGCAGGTTGGCCGTCTGATAGGCATGATCGAGCGGCTCTACCCAAGAGCCGAGTTCCCCGAGGTCTATCTCAGCCTCTTGGCCATTCATCATGCGCAAATGAGGAGCCTCGATCAGCAGGACGTGGCGCGGACTTGGGACGAGCAGGCGCTGCTCAGCCTCAGCATCGCCAAAGGCGGAGCCTCCGTCCTGACCGATGCCTGCCTGGTGCGGGGTTCGTTGACCGATGACGAGGCGGAGTTCATGTTCGCCTACGGGGTGGTGCTTCAACTCATGGACGACGTGCAGGATCTCCGTGACGACCTGGCTAACCGTCACGCGACGATCTTCACGCGCCAGACGGGCCTTGGCCCGCTCGATGAAGTCACCAGCCGATTATGGGCTTTCACGCGAAAGGTGCTCTGGAGTTTCAGCCGGTTTGCATCAGCCCAACCCTGCTCCCTCAATTCCCTGATTCAGGACAACCTCCGCCTCCTGCTCCTGCAGACAGTCGCCCGGAACCAAGAGTTCTACACCCCGGACTTTGTCAGCCGGGTGGAGGCTGCTTCGCCGGTGCGATTCTGTTACCTCGCCGGGCAGCAGAAGATCCTGGCCGGCAGGTACTCCCAGGTATTAGCTTCAATTCGGCGGAGCCGAAGAGTAGATTCTCTGTTCGAGATGTTGGACTGACCCAGCCTCTAACACCGCCCAATGCAACGAACACGATCGTCACCTATGAAAGCAATCCATCTCCTTAACATAATCATCGCAGCGGCAGTCGTGTTGGCTCAATCGCCTGTGATGGCTGCCGAGTCCACCAACCGCGCCTCGGGCCAGGCGTCCCCTGGGGCTGCGCCCTCGCTGCGGGTGGTGGTTGATCCGCGCGTGGAACTCATGAGCCTCATCTTTCGGCTGGCTGGCAACCAGGAGTACAACATGGCGAGGGTGAAATCCTACGCCGACGACGCGGAGCAGCAGTTTGGGAAGCTCCGCAACCATGCGGTGGTCACCCTGGCCCGCGAGCTGCGCAGCGCCCACGGCGTCTCCTATGACGCCGTCATGAGCATGGCGGTCCAACTGACCGATGCCGAGCGCCTCCAGCTCAAGCTCCCGCTCCAACCTTGGCCGGAAGGCCTGGACCAACGCTGGACTGCTCCTGATGTGAGCAACTTCCTGGCGGCGGCGCGCCAGTTTGTCAAAGACAGCTCCTTCCAGGAGTTCATTGAGCAACACCGTCCGCTCTACCAGACCACCGTGGCGCGGATGCAGACGTTCATGGACAAAGAAGCCCACCTCGAGTGGTTCGACGCCTATTTCGGCCCGCGGTCGCAGGCCAGCTTCACGGTCGCCCTGGGATTGCTCAATGGCGGCGGATGCTATGGCCCGCACTTCCGGGCTGCGGACGGCCGCGAGGAGCTTTATTGCGTTCTCGGCGTGTGGCAGACCGATAAGCAGGGCTTGCCCGAGTTTACGCGCGATGCGCTGGGCACGGTCGTCCACGAATTCTGCCATTCCTATGCCAATCCACTCATCGCGCGCCACCAGGCGGAACTCGGAGCGTCAGGCGATGCCCTCTTTGAGCGCGTTGCCGAGCGGATGCGCGCCCAGGCTTATGGCAGCGGACACACGTTGTTGTGCGAGTCACTCGTCCGCGTCTCGGTCATCCGTTACCTGCGCCAGTATGAAGGGGAGGAGGCCGCCCGGCGCGCCATTCAGGCCGAGAAACGGAACGGCTTTCTCTGGATGCAGGAGATGTCGGACCTGCTGGCCGACTATGAGGCGCACCGCGAGCAGTACCCGACGCTGGAGGAGTTCTCGCCCCGCCTGGTCGCCTTCTTTGCTGAGTCGGCGAAGAATCTCCCCAAGACGCTGGCTGATTTGGCCAGCAAGCGGCCCAAAGTGGTTTCCATGATTCCCGCCAACGGGGCGCAGGACGTTGACCCAGGCTTGACCGCCATCCAGGTAGTCTTTGATCGGCCCATGGCCGACAAGTCCTGGTCGCTCGTGGGTGGCGGTCCCCATTGTCCCGAGGCTGGCAAAGGCGCCCATTACGACGCCCAGCGCAAGACTTGGACCGTGCCGGTCACCCTCAGGCCGGATTGGTCCTACGAGTTCATGCTCAACTCCGAGGCCTACGACGCGTTCCGCAGCGAGGAAGGGGTCCCACTGGAACCGGTCTCCGTCTCGTTCAAGACCGCCGGCCAAAAAGGGACGGGGCAGCCGAAATGAGAGACGCGAGGGACTTGCCTGGTTCTGAGCTCGCGGGATCTGGGACCCCACAAGTGGTAGGGTTTTGAAAAGTGGCTCCGGGCAAGCGAGCCAGCGAGCGCCGCCCGCGCCAAATCAAGGTCATTCTTGCTGAGTTCAGGGCGACGGGGCAGCCACGGCAGGAGTGATGATCCTGAATTCCTGGTCGAAGCGGTCGCGCAAGGTGCGAGGTGCCGAAGCCTCGGGTGGTGGAGCGTCGGATCGAGGCACAATGGCCAGACTGATCGCCTGCCGCTCGATGAGTTGCTGGTCGCCCGGACGGAGCGCGCAGGCCACCACGGTCTTAACTCCCGATTTCTTCAGTCCCTCCAACTCCGAGTCCGTCAACTGTGGGAACCCCAGGAAAAGCACAACGGCGCCAAGACCGGGATGGGCTTCGAGCGCCTTCAAAAACTGCTCGGGCGGCACTCCGCCACCGGTGGCCATCATCTGCATCGGTGATACCTGGATCTTCTCAACAATGACGGCTATCCCCTTCTGCTTCTTCAGCGTTTGCTGGAAAGCCCTCAACTCGGCTTCGACCGAAGGATTGTTGTTGGCGCCGGTGCCGCGCGCCATCACCAGCACCTGGCCCTTATTCCCGAGCAACCTGGCGGTTTCTTCGGCCGTTACCGCGCCCAGGATGTTATACGGACCGAGATTGATCCTTTGAGAGCGCCCGGGCCAGGCGAAATAAATCGCAACCGCCGCGACACCGACCGCGAGTATCGCGATGATGATATCTTTGGTCCGCGTCTCCATATTAGTTCAGAAGGCCACGACATTTTTCCCGGCAGGGCCACGAACTCTGGATCGGGAACCGAACGACCGGCCCACGTGCCTTCGGGCCGGCATAGTATCTACTCACGAGCCCCAGGACCACATCCAGCGGGCATCATACAGGCCATTGCCACCGAGCCATTGAAGGCCAGTCGCGGTTTTACCATCCCCGGTTGTCCCGGGAAAGAACTGCAGGCCTATCTCACTGACTTTGAGCGCCCGGGCATGCCCATCGGCAAACCCGGCTACGCATCGTTTAACGTGGCGCCCGACGGGTCGCTCCGGGTCGCTGTCGTAATAACCTTGGTTGGTGGGCACGCGCCAGTAAAGAGCCTGCTCTTTGGGCACCTCGACCCAGTTGTCCGGATTGTGATCCAGCGGATTGCCAATCAAGCCTGCGTCCATAAACGGCAGCTTGTTGACCGGGTTCTTCAGGGTGGCCAGCTTGGGTGTCCAGTCCGTGGACCAGGCCGAGAGTTCAGGATGACTCAGGGCAACGCCCAGACCGCCTGGCCCGCCGGCCACGTCGGCGACACCGCCCATCACGCTGGGGCAGCCGATAACGTTCGTCCCCTGGAGGTAGGGCCGGAGCAGGTCCACCCACCAGGTAACGGTGCCTGGGTAAAAGGAGCCGGGTGGCGCCGTTTGGAACAGATAAAGCGTCACGCACTGGTCGTTGTGGTCGTCGGCATACAAGTTGTAGCTCAATGCCATCTGGCGGATGTTGCTGGTGCATTTTATGGCTTTGGCCTTCTCCTTGGCTCGGGCGAGCGCCGGCAACAGCAACGCCGCCAGGATGGCAATGATCGCGATCACGACGAGCAGTTCGATCAGGGTGAAGCCGAGCGAGGGTTGTCGCTGCAACGGCCGCCGGGAGGGATTAAGCGCCTGCAAGCTCATAGAAATGTGGATCTTGCGCCCGAAGTAAGAGTCAAACAGGTCTTCATGCTGTTCTGTTGGAATGAGCGCTCGCAACTGTCTGACGCCAAGTATAGATCGGACCCGGCGTGCCGGCAAGCCCAGATGCGAGGCGATTGTTACCGCCGGGCTTGAGCCTCACGCGCTGCCAACCCGCCGCCTCTCGCGCCCGCTCAGGGCGATTCCGCCGGCGCCTTTGATTCCTGGCCGGCGTCCTTCTCCTTGAAGACCCTTACGTAGTCAATGAGGAATTTCTGGGGCATAATCGTGTCGTCAATCTTGCCGCCCCAGGACCCGCCGAGCGCGAGATTGATCATCAGGAATTGCGGCTTGCGGAAGGGGTTTTCGCCGTTCTCGTCGGCGGCCTTGAGCTCGAAGGTGTGATACTCCTTGTCGTCGAAGAAGAAATCCATGCGGTCGTGGTTCCATTCCACCGCGTAGATGTGGAAGTCGTCATAAGGAGCGGGCGTCTGCAACTGGCTACCGCTGGATTTGTGCTGTCCGTCGAGGCTGTAATGCACCGTCGCATGGACGTGATCGGGGTCGTGGCCGACGAACTCCATGATGTCAATTTCGCCGCAGCGCGGCCAGCCGGCGGTGTTGTGGTTGTCGCCCAGCATCCAGATCGCGGGCCAGACGCCCTGGCCCTGCGGCAGCTTCGCGCGCACTTCGATGCGGCCATAAAGCCAACTGGCCTTCCTGGACGTGATCAGGCTTGCCGCCGTGTATTCGGCATATTCGTTCGCGCTCCGGGAATTCGCCGAGCCGGCCCGGTATCTGGGGTTCTTGAACTGCTCCTTGCGACCCTCGATGACTAGCATCCCGTTTTCGACGCGCGCGTTCTCGCTGCGCTCCTTGGTATAGTATTGTTTCTCGTGGTTGCGGACGAATCCCTCCTCGTAGTTCCATTTCGCGGGATCAGGCAGGCCGTCGCGGTCGAACTCATCGGACCAGACCAGCTCCCACTTTGAGCCGGGCGCAGAGGCGGATGCCGGCGCGGCGGAAGCAGGCACCGCGACCAGCGAGCTAAGCGAGAATAGAAGGAATAACTGCCATGTAGTCTTCATGAATCAGGCCCTGACGTTGCCAGGCGTGAGCCATGATGTCAAGCGGAAGGATCCTCAGATGCTCTGATCGTGCGCCCAGGTTTCGAGGTTTCGGCGGCGATGGGGGCGAGCGGGCTCAATCCTGCGGGTGCATTCCTCGCGCCATCTCTAACACCCCGCAGGGGTTCAGACAGTAGCCCGGGGGAATAGGAGTTCCGCCGCGTGGATGCGGCATTCTACCCTCTCCGATTTTGGACCAGGCACCAAAGCACAAACCCCTCCGCGGGAGCGCGGAAGGGTTTGGCTGGACGAATGTTGATCGCCAGTCGCGCGGGAGCGCGCTGCGACTAATAGGAGTACACCCGATAGAACTGCTTCACGTCTTGCCGGGTCGGAGTCACGTAGCTAACCGAGTTGCCGGTGCCTGGGATAGGTTCGCCGACGTTCTGCCAGCCGCTGCTGAGTGCAGAGGCAGCCTGGATCTGGTAGGTCTTGCCCTGCACCGTATCAAACGCCACCTCGGCGGCGGTGTAGATCTGGATCGTATTGGTAGAGCCGTACGGATTATTCAGGCTGCTGCCGTCTGCCCACACCACTCCGACCGACAGCCCGTTGGTCACCGAGATGCCAGGCACCAACGGATTCAGGCCGAGGATGTACTTCATCCAGTTGGGCACGCCGTCGCCGGCCGGCGTCGCATTGGGCGCGGCACCGGGACTATTGGCCGAGCCGAAGTATTGGATCTGCCACGCATCCGGCAGCCCGTCATTGTTGGCATCACCGGTCAGGTTCCCGATCGAGGCCTTGAGGAGGCCGATGGCGTAGGGGGTATTATGGACGCCAAGGCTGCCGTCATTGGCGACGAACTCATAGTTGTAAGCGGCCATCAGGAACTTCTGCGGCCAGTTCGTTTGGGTCGAGTTGCGGCCAATTGTCTTCACCAAGCCATCCGCCACGTAGTTGCTCGGATTCGACTGGTAGGTCGAGTTCGGCAACAGCGTGGACAGCTTGTTGAGCAGGTTCTGGACTGCGGTCTGGGGGCCTTCGATGACGCCGATGTTCTCGAAATCCTCGCACAAAAAGTTAAACGAGCTGATCGGGCCGTGGCATTGGACACAGACATCTACCTTGTCAATCGTGTTGGTCACGCCGTTGGTGACGACATTGTAGCTCATGTTCCAGGTATGCCCACCGGCCAGGTAGAGACCCGGATCGCTCGAGCTCAGGGTCTGCATGTGGCAGCCGACGCAAAGGTTGGTGACGGTATAGCAATGGGCGGAGCTGGGAATGGTCTGGCCGTAAGTGAAGGCGTTAATACCCTCGATCATGTCACCCTGCGGGTTGTCGTGCGCGCCAAAGCTAGATCCCCCAAACCAGGTGTTCTTCCCCAGCGGATACTGCACCAATTGATTGGTGGCCGACCCATTGCGGTTCTGATGGCATTCCAAGCACAAGGCACCCTCGCCGGCGTTGGTGATAACGGTGCCATCCGGCATCGTCACCGCGCTCAATGTGCGGAGCAGGTGCGGGTTGTTGGTGGGCACGGTCTCGCCGTGCGGTTCATGGCAAGTCTGGCAGGTTATGGGCACAAAAGTCGCATTGGGGGTCGCAGTGAGCGCATAGCCTCCATTGGTGTTCACAGCCGCCCGGTTAATGAAGCCGTTGGCCGAGTGACAGGGTAAGCAATTGACAGTGGCGGGGCCGGTCGTCTGGGCATGGCTGGACGCGTACCATTCAGTGCCATAGATGTGATGGGTCGGGTCGTCGTGGCACTGGTTGCAGTCGCCGGAATACGCCGTCTTGGTGATGAGATTCGTATTCCCGAGCCCGTAAGCGTGCTGGCTGCCCGGTCCGTGGCAGTTCTCGCACTGAATGTTGCCCAGGTTCCGCAATGCCGCCGGCATCGCCGCCCAGTTAGTGGGGGACAATACTGTCGGGAAAACCCACCCGGTCTGTTGCATGACACTGTAGAATCCGTTATCGGCCGCAGCACTCGGATTGGCATCATAGCCGACGGTGTGACACGGGAGGCAGGACGCGCTGTAATGGCTGCCCAGGTAGCCGTCAATGCCGTTGGAAAAGATCATCGAATGAGCGGTGGCCGACCAGGGTTGAACCTTGTTTTCGGCAATTTCGCCGCCGCTGTGGCACAGGGCGCACGTGTTGAGGCCCATGTACGTCCCGGCCGTAATGGTCTGAGTCACGTTGGTGGTGCCGTAGCTGGCGGACACAATGGTGGCGAGCACGGTGTATTGCCCCACCACGTCCGGGCGCAGGAGCGTGCGTCCGTTCACCGGAGCGACTTGATACAGCGTGCGGTCGGATGGGTCGTAGACGGGCACGTTCGTCCCGAGCGGGCTGGCCGTGAAGGCCGTGGCCGGATTCGTCAAGGCCGAGAGAGCGGGTACATTTGTCAATGCCCAGGTAACGCTGACAATGTTGGTGGCAGGGATGGCGATGTTTACCTCGCCCTCCAGATAGACTGGCGTGCCCACGCCGACGGTGTTCAGTCCGCCTGAAGTCTCCGTGGTGGAGGCCAGCTTATAATTCGAGACGTCGCCGGGCGTGACTGGGCGCAGGACGATCCGGCCCTGAAGGGTGGGCGTTGCGGCACTGGCGGTCATCGCGGCGACTATGGTCATCAGCCCAACCGCCACCAGGCAGGCTGAGACTTTCTTCATGTGTTTCATACTTGGCACGTGCTTTGTTCTGTTTTGGTGTTGCAGACTACCTGCGGCATTGGGTTGAGGCCGCGATTTCTCGACGCCGCATCAACGCGATGCTGCGTTTTCCCACGGGAGTTCGGCCCGGCAGCGAGCTCTCTGCCCGGCTCTCTCGTTGAAAGGGTTGTGTGTTCATGCGGATGCTCTTTCCACAAGTCTAACCGGGGCATGTCGCCACGGCCCCCAGTCCCCAACCGGCTTGAGCGGAAGGGCGAGGCTCAAAAGCCGGTTCCAGCGCCGGCGTCAGTCGGGCCACCAACTCCGCCGTGCGTTCCCGGATGATGGTGTGGCAGCGGTCCAGTTCCTGTTCGCGCTGGCGCACATTCTCGCGGACGACCGCTTCCAGGTGATCCACGTTGTAAAGGTAAACGCCGTCAAGCTGCTCCACTTCCGCGTCAACGTCCCGCGGCACGGCGATGTCAATCAGAAATAGCGCGCGGTTCCTGCGCGCCGCCATCACCGACGCCACGTCTTCCCGATGCAAGATGGTCTGCGGGGCGCCGGTAGAACTCACCACGATGTCGGCTTCCGCCATCGCTGACAAACATTCGTCGAACCGGACGGCGCGCCCCTCAAATTCGGCGGCCAGAGCCAGCGCCCGGTCGTAGGAACGGTTTGAGACGAGCACTGAACGCGCGCCTTTCTTGGCCAGGTGGCGGATGCAGGCCTCTCCCATTTTGCCTGCGCCAATGATCATCACCGTCCTCAGCGAGAGATCGTTGTCGAAAATCCGTTCCGCCAGCTCCACGGCGACGCTGCCGACGGAGGTCGCGCCCAGGCCAATGCCGGTCTTAGTGCGGATCTCCTTCGCCGCTCGCAACGCCGTTTGGAACAACCGGTTGGTGACGCGCCCGGTCAGCTTCGCTTCCTGGGCGGCCAGGTAGGCCTGCTTGACCTGGCCGGTGATCTCCGTCTCACCGATCACCATGGAATCCAGGCCACTGGCAACGGAAAACAGGTGCTGCACTGCTTCGGTCCCTTCCTTGACGTAAAGGCAGGGAGCAAAATCAACGTCACCCGTCGAGAGATGCTGAAAGAGACGGTGAACGTTGCCATTGACCTTGGCTGATACGCCATAAACTTCCACCCGGTTGCAGGTGGAAAGGAGGACGACTTCCTCTAGGCCAGCCCCAAGCTTGAGGCGGCAGCCGTGACAGCGCAACCGGGAAGGATGAACAGCGAGCTTTTCGCGCAGTTCGACTGGCGCGGTCTTGTAGCTCAACCCGGCGACGAATATCTTCATGCAGCGGCTGGGTACTGCGGTTGGGAGGCAGCAAAGGAGCGCCTGGCCGACGAGTGCCGGCCAAATCTTGCGATTTGATGTGCTAATTCAGGTCGCCAGTTGGGCATCACGTGATCAACCTAGCTGAGAGGGGCTCTTATGCTCGCCATCCCTTGCCTTTGTGTTTACATAATTTGTCACCGCAGAACAAAATATGGAGCAAGCTTGCTAATCTTACGCCACCAATAAGGCAAGTTCACGTTATTCTGACGGAAAATATGCCCTAATCTAACTAAACGAATAAGGTGTAATGCATTAATAGTCACGGACAATAGGCTCTGATTCCACGGCGTAGATGGGCAGAGGTAGATTAATTCTCCTCCGCGGGGCGCAGGTTTTCTGCCGCAACGGATTACCGAACCTACAAGGTTTTTCGGGGTATGACCGGCTCGGCGCCAACCGCTTAGCGGGCGGCCCGGCATCAGTTCTTGCCGGGGTTTGCCCCGCGTCGCCATTCGACCTTAGGCGGTTCAGGCAGGCCTTGCGCCCGGAGGGCGGTGCGGAAGTGCATCTTAGCGACTTTGGAGAGGCCTTCGGCGCCGTATTTGGCGGCGAATTCCTTTGCCGCCGCATCCACTGCTGCCGACGATCCCTTGGGGAGTTTCATTCCGCACTGCTTTTCCAGAGCGGCCAGACGAGTGACAAACTCGTGCCGAGCCAGGATGGAGGCGGCCGCCACGGCCAGATCCTCCTCGGCTCGATGCTTTTGTACCAGCTCGATTTCCCGGCCCAAAGGCATCAGCGCCCGCGCCACGGTCTCCTTGTTCGCCGCGAATTGGTCACTGATGGCCCTGACGGGCGGGGGAGTCATGCGATGGCGCTGCCCCATCAGGTTTTCAATCACCCGCGCGTGACCCCAGGCGAGGATGGCATTGACGCCCTTCATTTTCCCGTACAGGCGGTTGTAGGCCTCGTTGCCAATCGGAACGACCGTCGTGACGCAACCGGGCGTCTTGCGAATCAGTTCCGCCAGGTCCCTGATCCGCTTGTCGCTGGATATATTCTTGGAGTCACGGATACCGGCGTCCGCCCAGGACTTGACCACAGCGTCATTGACGTAGGCGCCGGCGATGCAGAGCGGCCCAAAGAAATCGCCTTTGCCGCTTTCGTCCACCCCCAGGCGTGGCAGGAGCAAGTCTGGGTTCAGGACCGCCTCATAGCCAAGCCGGGCTTCCTGTAGGATCTCCGGCTCCAGCACAAACTCGACAAACTCCTGCGTCCCTTTGCCCTGCACCACCAACTTGCCGCTTTCGTAAACCACCACGTTGATTTTCTCCTTTTCGCCTGCGAACCGCGCGTACGGGACCTCGCGGAATTGATACTGATGCGCCTGCAGCCAACTCCGTAGGGCGGCAGCCTGCGCGTCCGTAAGCTTGCAGGTGTAGGACGTCAGCGGCTTCACAATTCCACCACCTGCTGGTATTCAGGCACCAGCACTTCCGCTTCCGGTTTCATCTCCCGCAAGGTCTCGGCAAAGGCCAGCGCTTGTGCTTCTTCACCGTGGACGACTGAAATCTCCCTAATATGACCGGTGATGGCTTCGACATAGGACCGTAGCTCGTTTTTGTCCGCGTGGCCGGAAAAGGAATCCAACGATGCGATGCGAGCGCGGACTTCGTGCGGCTCGCCAAAGATGTTCACGGGGTTCCGGCCGGCCATGATCTGCGCGCCCAGGGTGTGCTCCGCGCAATAGCCGACAAACAGGATCAGGTTCACCGGGTTGCCGATGTGGTTTGCGAGGTGATGCCGGATGCGGCCGGCTTCGGCCATGCCCGAGGCGCTGATGATGATGGCCGGGTCTTGCATGTCGTTGAGCTTCCTCGAATGCGCCACCTCGCGGATGTACGTGAGGTTCTCCATGCCGAATGGGTTTTCCTTCTCGCGTAGAAACTTGTAGATGGCCGCGTTGAAGCATTCGGGATGCAGGCGATAGACCTCGGTGGAGTTCACGCTCAGCGGGCTGTCCACAAAGATTGGGACCCGAGGCAACTGCCCCGCGAGAGTTAACTGATGGAGCGTATAGACAATTTGCTGGGTTCGACCGACCGAGAACGAGGGGATAATGACCTTACCCTTGCGGTCAAGGGTCTCGCGCACCATTTGGCCAACCTCGGCGTTGGCGTTGGCTTTGGGCGAGTGCACGCGCGCGCCATAGGTGCTCTCCACTTGCAGATAATCCACATTCTCCACCCGCTGCGGGTCGCGCAGTATGTCGTCGTTGCCGCGCCCGATGTCGCCGCTAAACAGGTAGCGAAACTCCCGCCCGTTCTCGCGGATGTCGAAGACCACCTGCGCCGCGCCCAGGATGTGGCCCGCGTCGCGAAAGGTCACCGTGATGCCGTCAGTGACCGGGAACGGGCGGTCATAGTTGATGCTGACAAACTGCTCAATCGCCTTGTCGGCATCCTGGGCGGTGTAAAGCGGTTCGACGGGCGGGAGGCCGTGCTTCGCGCGCTTCTTGGAGACGAACGCGGCGTCATCGCGCTGAATTTCAGCGGAATCCTCGAGCATGACGCTCGCCAGGTCGCGCGTGGCGAACGTGCAGTAGATATTCCCCTCGAAGCCCTGGCGGCAAAGGTTCGGCAGGTTGCCGCAGTGATCAATATGGGCGTGGCTGAGGACGACCGCATCAATTTGCTTAGGATCGAAAGGAAAATGGCGGTTGCGCTCGATGGATTCGCCACGCCGCCCTTGAAACAGGCCGCACTCCAGCAGGAGCCGCTGCCCATTCAGCTCAAAGAGATAGAGCGAGCCAGTGGTCGTGCGAGTCGCGCCGAGGAAATGAATTCGCATGGCCAAGAGATTGCTGCGCCGAAGGGCAAAGTCGAGCGAAAGGTGCTGCCTGACCGAGTGAGGGAGGCCCGGCCGAATGACCTATCACCTCTAGGTATGCCGGAAGGTGATCCGCGCTTTGCCCAAATCGTAGGGCGACATCTCCACGTTGACCTTGTCTCCGACGCTGATGCGGATGAAGTTCTTGCGCATCTTCCCGGAAATATGGGCCAGCACCTCGTGGCCGTTCGGGAGGGCCACCCGGAACATCGTCCCCGGCAGCACCTGCGTCACGGTGCCGGTCAATTCGATTGGTTCTTCTTTCGCCACACCGACTTATCCTGATCTCGACACGCTTCGCTCGACTCACCTCGGCCAAGATTAATCGCTGCTCACCACTGCAGCAGCGACTTGGGCTTTCTGAGAGCCGCACCTTGCCGGGTGTGGCGTCCAAAATCAAGGAACTTCTGCGGCAAAAACATATTGGACAACAGGGACGGAATCGTTACAGTGCCCCGCATTGATATGAAAAACAGTCCTTTGACGACGATCCTGCTCGGGGTCCTGACCCTCAGCGTGCTAGCCTCGGTCGTGTTGTGTTGGCTTTATATTTCCAGCACCCGTGAGCTTCGGTCGCTTCAGACCCAGGCGGCCCAAATCAACAACAACCGCACGCTGATCAACGCGCTGGCCAATGACACCGTGGAATACGGCAAAACCCATCAAGCCATTGAGCCCATTCTCCAATCGTTTAATCTCAAACCAGGCAAATCCGCCCCCGCCACTGCCGGGAAAACCCCAACCAAGTAAGCCCTTATGGACAACCTTGACAACAGAGCCCCTGTTCAGCCGGATCTGAATGACCTGCAGGCGCAATTTGGCGCGTTGCGTCACCTGGTCGTTTCGCTCCTGATCCTGGTCGTCGTAATCAGCGGCACGCTCAACATTTACTTGCTCCGGCAATGGAGATCCACGAGCAAGGATCTCGCTGGCATTCGCCCGCAAGCCACGCAGATGATCGTCGAGTTCCAGAAGGTCAGCGGCCCACGGATGAACGATTTTATCAAAAAACTCACCGAATACGGGATGACCGATCGGGACTTCGCTCCGGTGCTGGCCAAATACGGCCTTAAACCCGCCATGCCAACCAACCCTTCGCCCGCAGCCCCCGGAGCGACCGCTCCGAAAAAGTAGGCGGGAGTTCAGCGCGAGCCCTCTTCAGCGCCGGGAATTAACGCGGCACCGCACGCAAAGCAGAATCTCGAGTGCGGCGGACATAGTTTCCCGCAGTCAGGACAGTCCAGATGTGCCGCTGCATGCCGGCGGTGAATGACCAGGTTGCGGATGTAGGGAATCCAGGTAAACGCGTAGGCAAAGATAAAAACCGAATCTTTATTGTGGAAAAGCCCGTAGCTGAGCAGTAGCAGGGAGCCCGCCAGACTCAGCCACCAGAACGCCGTCGGCACCACGACCTGTTTGCGCTTCTCGGTCGCATACCATTGCACGAAAAAGCGAGAAAAGAAAACGGCATTGCCCAGCCAGCCGATGACTTTCCAAGCACTCCATTCGATCCCAAACAGCTTGCTATCGTGCCAGATCAGGTTGGTTAGCCAGTCCATAGTGGGGCCCAGCTTAGACCCTCTCCGCTAAACGGGAAGCCGGAACTGGCTAAAGGCCGTCCAGCAAAAAGCCCGCAGCTTCTTGCCGCGGGCCAAGAGAAAAGCACCGGCTGACTACGCGCCGTTATCCCCAATGGCCTCCACCGGGCAGCCCTCTTTGGCTTCCTTGCAGCGTCCCTCTTCCTCCGGCGTCGCCGGCTGCTCGGAAACATACGAGTAACCCCCATCCTCGTTGCGCTTGAAATTGTCGGGCGCAGTTTCGCGGCACAGGTCGCAGTCAATGCACTGGTTATCAACATAGTACTTGCCCGGCACGTTTTCAGGATATTTGTTTGCAACGTCAGCCATAGATTTATCGTATTTTGGCCCCGCAATATGATGACCTCCCCCACCGATGGCAAGCCCATTCTTCTCAATATTTCTTCGTGAACTTCTTGCGCTGCTCTTCCGCTGGCGGAGCAGCACCCGGCGCCTGCTCCGCTTTGGGTGGTTCCGAAGTCGGGGCCGACCCAGCCGGCGGCGAATCGCGGTCCAGCCGCGGTTCGGTTTGCGGTGGCGGGGAGTCCACGGCCTCCACAAAGGCCATCCGCAGCGACATCAGACTTTGCTTCAGCAGGGCGGCTTCCTCCTGGTTGAGATTGCCCTTGGTCTTGAACTCGAGCATTTCCAGCAGGTCAATGAAGAGCTTGGCTGCTTCGAGGTCGCGAACCACCTTGCCGGTTTCAGGATGGGGCGTCTTGCCCAGCAGCACCATGGCCATGCTGGATTGCTGCATGACCATGTGCGCGAAGAGCGCAGACCGCATCTCTTCGGAACCCTCACTGACGGGGTCGGCTTCAGAAACGTGCGGATCGTTCATGATGCACTACCTTTGCGCTTCGCCCGAATCTCGGCGAGCAAAAAGTGGATGAGCCGCCGCAGACGGGTCTCCACGTCCACGGTTTCGAGAATGGCCTGACGCTCGGTCGCGCCGGATAACACCGCACACGACACGAGGTCGGCCGCCTGCTCGGGGTCGGAGATGGAGTCCAGGTAATGCATGATCTCCTTCGCGGAAACGGAGGGCGGCGTCGAGTGGCCCTCGGATTTACCGGGTGACATCACCGGAAACGGGAACGCCAGCCCCAGCCCAACGCGTTCCACCAGCAATTCACGCACTTTGGCGACCAGCGCGTCCACCGTAACGTTGTCGCACGGCGGGGTCCGCATCGGCCGGATGCGCTGGATCCGATACGGCTTGTAACGGACCGTCCTTTCCAGTTCCACCCGAACCAGTCCCTGCAGAATCAAATGCGATGTGCCGTCCCGATGACCCACTGAAACCCGGATCAGCCCCAACCCCGCCACCGGCGACGGGGTTTCGCGGGTGCTGCCGGGTTTTTGCATCGCCACCGAGAACATCCGGTTTGAGTGCAACGCATCAGCCAGCATCTGTCGGTACCGCGGCTCGAAAATGTACAGCGGCAGCAACGCCTGTGGGAAAAGCGTCGCATTGGGCAGGGTCATCACCGGGACCTCGCGCGGCAACTTCATCCCTCCAATGTAGAAGAGCCGGCCGATTATTCAAGGCGCGCGTAAAGCCAGATGGGCGCTTGCCAAACCCGGCCCCAAGCGGCATTCTGCTACGCACTATGAAAAACCGAATTGGGGTCATTATCTTACTATTAGCCTTGATGTGCGCGGGGCTCGGTATTGCGCTCATCCTCACCAAAAGGCAGGCGAACGAGCAGCAGCATGAACTCGCAGAGAAGAACGGGGCTCTTTCGAACAATTGGGTGAAGACCGACGAGGAGTTGCATCAGCAAAAACAGACGAACGCCCTCTTGGAAGTCGACCTGGACAAACAGAGGAAGGCCTTCGATGCGTTGACCAATGATTATACCCAGGTTCTGACCACCCTCTCCCAAACTTCCAACGGCCTGGCCCAGACCGAGTCCGCGCTCAAGACCAGCCAGGAGGAATCGGCCAAACGCGACGCCAGGATCGCCGAGCTCGAGGCGCAAAATCAGGCGCTGGACAAGCACGCCGTTGATCTCACCACCGCCATCACGAATCTGACCATGCAGATCGAAGAAACCCAGCGCAAGCTGGCCACGTCCGAGGGCGAAAAGGGCTTCCTGGAGAAAGAATTGAAGCGCCTCATGGCGGAGAAGGCCGAACTGGAACGGCAATTTAACGACCTGGCGGTGCTCCGCGCGCAAGTCTCCAAGTTGAAGGAGGAGCTCTCGGTCGCCCGCCGGCTTGAGTGGATTCGCCAGGGGCTCTTCGCCAGCACCGAACAGCGCGGCGCCCAGAAGCTCATGCAAGGCCCCGCCGCCTTGCAACCCAAGCCTCCCAAGCCCAACTACGATCTGAATGTGGAAGTCAACGCCGACGGCTCCGTCAAGGTCATCCCTCCCTTGACCAACCGTCCTGCCGCAACCAATCCGCCCGCTAAATGACCGATAACCGGCTGCTCATTGATTCGCAAGGGCGCATCCTGCGCGACCTGCGGGTGAGCATCACGGACCGCTGCAACTTTCGCTGCCTCTATTGCCTGCCGGAAACCGAGGCGGCGCAGAATTTCTACCGCGGCCACTGGGCGCACCTCCCCAATTCGGCCCCCATCGTCCAGCAATGGGTGCCCAGGGCCGCTATCCTCTCATTCGAGGAAATCGAGCGCGTCATCCGCATCGCGGTCAACCTGGGCATTCAGAAAATCCGGCTCACCGGTGGCGAACCTCTTCTCCGCCACAACGTCGAGGACCTCGTCGCGCGGGTCGCCAGAATTCCCGGCCTCACCGACCTGGCCATGACCACCAACGGCTCCCTCTTCCTGCAAAAGGCCCGGGCCCTGCGCGCGGCGGGCCTTGGCCGCATCAGTTTCAGCCTCGATTCGCTCGCCCGCGACAACTTCCGCAAGATTACGGGCCGCGATGGTCTGGATGAGGTCCTGGCTGGCATCCGCCTCGCGCAGGAACTCGGCCTCTGCCCGGTCAAGGTCAACGCCGTCATCATCCACGAGATCAATGACCACGAGATCGAGGCCCTGGCGGGGTTCGCGCGCGAGGTCAACCTGAGTCTGCGCTTCATTGAATTCATGCCGCTCGATTCCGCGCGCGCCTGGCTCAGGGAAATGGTCGTGCCCGGCCATGAGGTCCTCGCCCGTCTGCAAGCCCGGTTCGACCTGCGGCCGACTGCTCCGGACAATCCCTCCGCAACCTCCAAACGATGGGCCTTCGCCGATGGCCGCGGCGAAATCGGCATCATCGCCCCGGTGAGCGAGCCGTTCTGCGGCCACTGTAATCGCATCCGGTTGACCGCGGACGGCAAGATCCGCACCTGTTTGTTCAGCGTGAAAGAGCACGACTTGCGCTCGCTCCTGCGCGGGGGCGCTTCGGACGAGGAGATTGCCCAGTGGCTCAGGGGCGTGGTCTGGCAAAAGGAGGCCCGCCATCATATCGGCGAGCCGGAGTTCGTGGCCCCACCACGGTCAATGAGCTGTATTGGAGGATAGCGCGAGGACGGGCCTGACGCCGCTTGACCCAATCCCATCCGCCGACTATTAACACTCCGACTATGCCGACTTACGAATACGTCTGCGAGAAGTGCGGACACCGATTTGAGAAAGTACAACCGATATCTTCCGCGGCGCTGGCGATCTGCCCGAAAGATCTGTGCGCCCGAAAGCCCTGGGGTAAAGGCAAGGTCAAACGCGCCATCAGCACAGGCGGAGGCTTGATTTTCAAAGGCAGCGGCTTCTACACCACGGATTACCGCAGCGAGAAGTACAAGGAAGCAGCCAGGAAGGAGGCCGCCCCCGCCGGCGCGTCCGGCGCCTCGGGCAAGCCCGCTCCAACCACAGAGAGCAAACCTGCGCCCGCCAAGCCAGCCGCCGAGCCAGCCAAAGCCCCACCCAAGACGAGCTAGCCGTGGTCTTTCACGCCTTCGGGGCCGCAGCGTGGGGCAGACCTCCGGTCTGCCGGTTGGCCGGGCCTCCGGCCCGGCAGTTCAGGCCTGCCCGGGTCACCGAGCCGGAGGCTCCGCGCACGGGCAGACCAGGACTCTGCCCCACAACTGAAGTGTTACGAATGGACAGTAATCCAAGAGCGTCGGAACGCCGGCGAGCAATTCTGCTGGTGGCCCTAACCGGGTTGGTCGGCGCCCTGCAAGGCGCGGCCAGCGCGCAGCCCCCGGCCTCCGGCCTCGTGTCGGTGCGCAGTTATTCCGGTCAGTTCGTTGCCTACGCTGCGCGCTCGGTCACGCTGCCCGCGGCCCTCCTGTCAATGGCGACCAACCGGACCTTTGTCCAGTTGGAGCCGACCCTCGCCACGGTCTCCTGCGAGCGGGTCAAGCAGTTGTTGTTGCGCGAGCTCGGTGCCACGGCCCCTTGGCGCGGGACGATCTACCTGGTGTTGTATCCCGCCGCCACCGCCGACGACGCCATCACCATTACCTCGGAACGATTCAGGGACGGCTGGCAATATCAACTGGACCTGCCCGATGTTGTGGAGCGGTCCCGCTACGTGCGGGCGGTGGTGCAGGTGCTGTTACTCGAGCTCGCCAATCGCACGGCGCAGTCCCGGGCGGTGGAGGTGCCGCTCTGGTTGACCGAGGGGTTCGCCCAACTCCTGCTGGCGTCCAATGAATTTGAAATCATCCTGCCACCCCCGCGCACCGCCCCCAACGGCCTCGCTTCCAACGCCGCGTTCTTCAAGGCCCGAAGGGAGCCTCTCCCCCAACAAACCCAGAAGAGCCTGCGCGGGCGCCCGCCCCTGACCTTTGAAGAGTTGAGCTGGCCGCCCGCCCGGGCCTTGGCCGGCGACGCAGCCGACCTTTATCGTGGCAGCGCCCAGTTGTTCGTCGGTGAACTCCTCCGCTTGCCCGAGGGGCGCGAGGGCCTCCGAGCGATGCTGAACCAACTGCCCCACTACTATAACTGGCAGTTCGCGTTCCTGGGCGCCTTCCATTCCCGTTTCCAGCGCCCGCTCGATGTCGAAAAATGGTGGTCCCTTTCTGTCACCGACGCCCACGGGCGTGACCCGGCCCAGGCCTGGACGCCAGAGGAGAGCTGGCAGAAGCTGAGCCAGGCAATTCGTTCTACCATGCAGGTCCGCACCCGCACCAACGAGCCGCCGCGCCAAGTCGAGATGACCCTCCAGCGGGTGATCCGCGAATGGGATCCCGTCCGGCAAACCCAGGCCCTCAACGACACCCTGCGTGAACTCGGGCTCCTCCGCCAGCGCCTTGCCCCCGAATACGTCGGCTTGCTGCAAGACTACGGCCAGGCCATCGAAGCTTACCTCCAGCAACTCGATCGCAGCCCTTCCCCGCTCCTCTTCACGAAGCGAGCGGCTGGCAGGCACGTCGTCGAGACCACCGTCCAGCAACTGGACGTGCTCGATGCCCGCCGCGAGGCAGCGCGCCCCGCCCCAAAGCCCGCCGCACCCAATCCCTCCCCTGCCCCGCCCACCCCCGCGCCCCAGTCGCCCTGACGGTTTCCTTCCCCCTTCGGATTTCGGCCTTCTTTCGGCCTTCGGTTTTCGGCCTTCGGCCTTATCGGCTTGCTTCCGCAGAACCCGTCCCGGACCCCCCTCCCCCCGTCCCGTCCTACCTCTCCGGAAACACCATCTCCTCCACGAACGTCTCCTGGAACCGTGCATCTGCGTTCAGCGACACGTGCTTTACCTTGCCGAGCATCTGTGTGTAAGCCCCCCCCTGCTCCGGCAAGCTGAACAGCGCCAGCTTCGCCCCCAGCAAGGCCGTGTTGCCGGCCGGCCGCACTTTCTCCCCCGGGAAATCCAGCAGGCCAATCCGCCGCGCACTGGTCTGGTTGATGTAATTGCCGAAGGCGCCCGCCAGGAAGACTTCCGCCAGCTCCTCCCTCGTCGCGCCCCATTGCTCCAGCATGATGCGCAACCCGGCAGCGATCGCCCCCTTCGCCAATTGCAGCTCACGCACATCCCATTGATTGAGCGATACTGGCCCCGCCAGCGCGAGCGCCTCGCCGTTGGCCAGCCGCCCCTTGGCTGAAATCCACCCCAGCTCCAGCCCGGCCGCCACCGCATCCACCAGCCCACTCCCGCAAATGCCCCGCGCCGCGACATTCCCCAGCACATGGCACTCGATCCGGCCGTCTCGCACCCGCACCTCAGAGATGGCGCCCGTCGCCGCCCGCATCCCCATCGAAATGCGTGCCCCCTCGAACGCCGGCCCCGCCGCCGTGGACGCGCACAACAGCCGCTCGCGGTTGCCCACGACGATCTCCCCGTTCGTGCCCAGGTCAATCAGCGCCGCCACCCGTTCACTCTCGTGTAGTTTCGTCGCCAACAGCCCCCCCAGGATGTCGCTGCCGACGAAGCTTCCCAGGCACGGCAGGAACCGAACCCCCGGATTGCCCGCCAACCCCCAGCCCAGTTGCGCCGCCTCAAAAATCTGCAAACCGGGCGACACCGCCTCAAACGGATAATGCGAAAGCGGCTCCACGCTGAGCCCGCAAAACAAATGGTGCATCACCGTGTTGCCGACCACGACCACGCTTTCCACCTCGCGCACGCTGGCGGCGGCTGCGGCCAGCAACTCCTGTAGTAGCCGGCCAATCTGTTTCCGGACCAGGTTCTGCAAGGTCGCCAGGCCCCCGCGGGCAACCGCCGCTTCCACGCGGCTCATAATATCGGCGCCGCACTTAGCCTGCGCGTTCAACGCCGCGCGCACCGCCAGCACATGGCCAGTCCGCAAATCGAGCAATTGCGCCACAATGGTAGTAGTGCCCAGGTCAACCGCGATGCCCAGCCCCTCCCGCGGCGTGAAGGCGAACACCGATTCGTCGGTGAGAATCGCCGCCTCCCATTGTGCCAGCTCGATCTTCAGATCGCTCTCCGCCCGTCCCCGGCAGGCCAGCCGCCAGCCCTCCGCCAGTTCCGCCCCGGAGAGCTTTTGCCGGTCTTCGTCCGTCACCGCCAGCGCCCCCGCCAGCACCTTGATCCGGCACCCCTTGCACCGCCCGCGCCCGCCGCACGGGAACTCGACCCCATGCGCAAACAGCACGTCCTGCAAAGACGTGCCGCGCTTTATCCGCAGCACCTTGCCCAGCGGCAACAACTCCAAATGGACGAACTCGCTCATGGCGCAAGAATTGAATGTGGCCTATTGATACTCGCTGGCGGCAAAATAAACTTCAACCTGCTCTCGTTCGAGATAATTCCCGCGCCCCGAGGCCGGCGGCATCTTTCCCAACCGCCCCCCAATTCCAAGATGGAAGCCGGCCCGAGTCACCTGTCTTGGGGATGGCGTTCGGGAAGGCAGAAGGCAGAAAGCAAACGGCAGAACCTCGACGTTAACCTGGCTTGTGGGTGGCTTGAGGGTCGCATGGGGGTGGCTTGCAGGTGGCTCGTGGGTCGCAACCCCCTCCCAAGCAAATGGCTCGCAGGTGGCTTGGATGTGGCTTGCAGGTGGCTTTGGAGTGGCTTGCGGGTGGCTTTGGGGTGGCTTTGATGTGGTTTTAGAGTGCCTATCGCCTGGCTATCAACACGCTTTGATGTCGCATTGATGTCGCATTGATGTGGGGCTATAAAGTAAATCGCTTGGCGCAGGCTCCCGCCTCTATTTCCGCTTTCTGCTTTCTGCTTTCTGGTTTCGCCTGGTGGCGGCTTTGCCCCGCCTTTCTGTACTCTGCATTCTGCCTTCTGGCTTGGCGACGTGACGGGGCGCCGGTCTCGGGCCCGGCAAGGTTCAATCGCACGCGACAGGGTGGGTCAGAGACCGGCGGCCCGGTGGCTCGTGGCAGGGCGTCCCCGCCGCAACAGGCCAATGCCGCCACAGATAAACACAGACGGACACAGATAACCTATGTCCTTCACTTTAGATACGCCGCCAGCATCGTCTTGAACAGCTTGCCGTGGTTCGGGATTCTGAGGTGTAGCAGTTCTTCGACAATCACGCGCTTGCGGAACTCGGCGTGCTGGCGCAGCAGGTCGGTGTCGAAACTTACCCGGCCCGCCGTAGAGCAACTGCCCCATTTCCGCTTCATGGGGCGGACATGGACCACTTTGGGATGCACATCAATGCGTCCGGCCCAGGCTTCCACTTCAGCCTGGAACACATCACGAGGCACCGCCTCCTCCAGCGGCTTCCACTCTTTGGGCGGGGCGGCTCTCATGGGCTGGCGCGGCGCAGCAGTTTCATCAGCTTCGTGGCCACTTCCACCACGGCTTCGATGCCGGCATCAATCAGGGCCTTGTAAATCGAGCGTCGCACGTCCTGCTCCTGGTGCTCGCTCGTTTGCCAGTGCGGATATTGTTGGAAGGCTGCCTCTACCGCTTGTGCGGCCTTGAGCGGGTCTTTAACCCCATCGCTCTTGAGCACGTAAAACACGGCGAAGGCTTCCGGCGACAACCCCGTGGCGTCGCGGTCCTTCTCCGCCCCCTTCAACTCGGCGATCAGCTTCTCCAGCAAATCCAGCGCCTGCTGGGTGGTCATCTGCCGCGACTCGAATGCCTCGGCGATTTCCTGCGCCCGGTCGCCGATGGAGATCAGATACGGCTCGCCGCCCGCCTTGGCGTTGACCAGGTTGGCCAGCGCCTTGAGCAAGTTGAACACCTTCACCGTGTCCGACTGCTTCTGCTTGGCAATGGCTTCCAGCGCCTTCGCGTTCAGCGCGTGGAATTTGGTCGGGTCCTCGATGGCGCCGCTCTGGGTGTGCTCCTGCACCAGCCTGGCGGTCTTCCGCAAGAACTCCTTGTCCACCGGCTGGCCGCGGTCGTAGTTGGCCCGCAGCAGGTGGAACATGCGGAGCAACGTGTCATAATCGGCGAGGAAGGACCGCAAGAACGCATCCGGCGACAGGATTTCGTAGATGTTCTGAAGCTCCTTGAAGAAAGCGTAGAACTCCTCGCGCTTCTCCTTGTCGCGGAAATGCTCCAGCACGGCCTCCACCGCCTTGTCGCCCTTCTTGCCTTTGCGGATGGGCAAATACGTCTCCCGCGCCGTTTCCATCAACTCGGCGAACCGCGTCTGTAATACCTCCACGCCCTGGATGACACCAGTCACGTCCTGGGAGTCAAAAGCCAGCGCCTTCTCCAACTTCTCGAAGATGCCCACGAAATCGAGGACGAACCCCGACGGCTTCCGGCGTCCATCGTCATCCTCATAAGGCCGGTTCACCCGGGCGATGGCCTGCAAGAGGACATGGTCGCGCATCGGCTTATCCAAGTACATGCAATAGAGAATCGGTGCGTCGAACCCAGTCAGGAGCTTCTCGGTGACGATGAGAATCTTGGGCTGCTCGTCCGGCTTGCGGAATGCCTTGCGCACGGCCTTCTCGGCATCCTCGCTCAGGTAATGTCGCTTGAGGTGTTCCGAGTCTTTCTTGCCGGCCTGGCTGATGACCACCTGCGAGTATTCGGGCGGCAGGTGTTTGTCGAGCGCCTCCTTGTAGAGGCAGCACGCCTCACGGTCCACCCCCACCAGGAACGCCTTGTAGCCCATCGGTTCGACGTTCTCCCGGAAATGCTTCGCCACGTAGCCCGCCACTTTCGCCACCCGGTCGCGGTTCTTGAGCATGTCCCGCAACGTGACCGCCTCCTCCAGTATCTTGTTCAAGTCCTCGATGTCACTGACGCCCGCCGCGCCAGCCAGACCCAGGAACTCTTTCTCCAACGTCTCGCGGTCCACGCGCAATTCATTCGGCGCGAGCGCGTAGTGGAGCGGCACGGTCGTCCCGTCTTGTACGGACTCGCGGATGGAATACTTGTCGAGGTAGCCCTTCTCGTCCTCGAACCCGAACACCTTGAACGTGCCCTTGCCCTGCGCCGTCTTGTCAATCGGGGTGCCGGTAAAGCCCAGCAACGTGGCATTCGGCAGGGCGCCCAGCAGGTAGTTGCCCAGGTCGCCGCCGGTGGTGCGATGCGCTTCGTCCACCAGCACGAAGACATTCGGGCGAGTGTTGATGCTGGCCGGCATCCCGTCAAACTTGTGGATCATCGAGACGATCAGCCCGCGCCGGTCGCTCTTAAGCAAGCGCCGCAAATGCTCCTTGGTCTGCGCCACCTCGACATGGCCGAAGCCCACCGACTCTAGGTTGCCGAACAACTGCGCCTCCAGTTCGTTCCGATCCACCAGCAGGATCAGCGTGGGATTCTCGAAGAACTGGTCTTGGATGAGCAGTTTGGCCGTCACGATCATCGTGTAGGTCTTCCCGCTGCCCTACGTGTGCCAGACCAACCCGCGCTTCTTCTTCTTGTCCCGCGCCCGGCCCACGCACCGTTCCACCCCCCGCATCTGGTGCGGACGCAGCACCACCTTGCTCAACTCGTCATCCTTGCGTGTGAACAGAATGAAATCCGTGAGCACCCGCAGCACCCGGCGCGGCGCGATGAAGCTTTTGCAGAGCGTCTCGAAGTCGAAGCTTTTGGACTGCGGCGGCACCGACGCCGCTTTGGCTTTGGGCGAAAGAGATCCCGTCGCCGGACCAGCCAAAGCGCCGTCGCCGCTTCGCTCTGCCGGCGCACTCCAAAGACGCTGCGCGTCACTCTCCGCCATGTCGTCGCGCCAGTTGAACAGTGCCTTGTTGGTCCAACCCAGCGCCACCTGCATGACGGCGTGCAGCCAACCGAGGTTGGCGTTGCCGGGCACTTGCAGCCGGCGCCAGATGATCGGCTTCGTCTCGTTCAAGACGACCTTCAGGTGGTAAATCGGAGCGCTAGCTTTCGTTGCGGTGGGTTCGATGTTGGCAATCATGGGGTGATTCCTTCGGGCTGGTTATGGAGTGCGCCGGCAAAGCGAAGCGGCGACGGCGCTTTCCCTCCCGGCGGAGGCGCTTTGCTCCTTCGCCCTGTCGTTGTCGTTCTCACGGGTTCAATTCAAAGGCAAAGCGGCGTCGCGCTGCGCTTGCCGCCGCACTCCATAGGACCAGGTTACCATTCCGGAGCCGCGTCGTACTCGTCATAGATTTGCGCCCTGTCGGTTTTGAAGCCATAGATGGTCTTTACCTGAGCGGGTGTGGCCGTGCGCTCGAACCACGCGGCCGAGCACCAGGGATATTGGTTTGCGACCAGCACGAGCTTGTGCTTCACGGCGTTCCGGTGAGTGTAGTTCAGCCGGGCGAGATAGCTTTTCTCGTAGGTGAGCCGCGTCTCGCGGAAGTTGAACCACACCTGCCGGCCCGTGGCGGTGTCGAGTTTGTTGACCCACTTGGCGAGCTTCTCGTGCAGCTTTCCCAGCATCCGGGAGAGGTTCGCCGCACCCTCTGGCGGCGAGTGACCCACAAAATGGTAGTGGTTGGAGAAGACGGCCCAGGCCTCCAGTTGCCAGCCGAAATCGCGCGCTACGGTGAGTAGGCCGCGATGAAGCACGCGCAATCGTTCCCGCCCTCGAAAGTGATGCTGCTTGAGATAGGTGCCGGCCGTAACAAAGTAAGTGCCGTTCTGCGAAAGCTGGTGCAGCGGCGCGTGCGGCCACGGCGTCTTATGGAGTGCGCCGGCAGAGCGCAGCGGCGACGGCGCTTTGGCTTCCGGCGGAGCCGACTCCTGCTCGGGTGTAGTTTCGTCTGGTCGCATGTTCAGAGGCTACATCGAAGGCACTCCACACAAAGCGAAAGCGGTGTCGCGCTTCGCTTGCCACCGCACTCCATAAGGGTCGCGTTCATGCCAGGCCTATTTTCTTCAGTACCTTCTCCAGCTCGCAGTTCGCCGCTTCCAGTTCCTCCTCGGCTTCGCGGAGTTCGACCACGGCTTCGTCCAGCGGCAGGACTTCGGCTTGTTCGCCCACGGAGACGTAGCGGCTGGGCGAGAGGTTGAAATCGTTCTTCGCGGCGTCGGCGCAGGTGATGACGGCGGAGAGACTGTCCACGGCCCGCCAGTTGAGATACGCGTCGGCCAAGGCGGTCACGTGCGTTCCTTCGAGGAAGTTCTTGGGCCGGCCTTTGCTGAATTGCTTCGCGCCGTTGATAAGGAGGATTTGCCCGGGATGCGGCTTGCGCCGGTTGAGCACGAGAATGATGCCCGGGGCGGTAGTGTTGTAGAACAGATTTTCCGGCAGGAGCACCACGGCTTCGATGAGGTCGGCCTCAACGAACGCCTTGCGGATGTCACGCTCTTTGTTCGAGCCCTGGTTGCCGCTGCCCCGACTCACGGCGCCGGTGTCGAGCACCACGGCCAGCTTGCCGGTATCGGCCAGCGAGGCGTGCATGTGCTGAATCCAACCCCAGTCGGCGCTGGAGGTGGGTGGGACGCCACGCGTGAAGCGGCCCCAGGTGTCATTCTCGTACAGGCTGGCGGCGAACTTCTGGTTCCACATCGGGTTGGCGGTCACCCGGTCGAAGCGACGCAGCGAACCGTCGCGCTGGGTGAAGCGCGGGTTGGTCATGGTGTCGCCCAGGGCAATCTCGGCCTCCATGTCGTGGATGAAGGCGTTCATGCGGGCCATTGCGAAGGTGGAAGGGTTGATTTCCTGGCCGAAGAGTTTCAGCGGGGCGACTTTCGGCGGGAGCTTCTTCGACCCGTTGCCTTTCACCCCGAATTTCTCGATAAGCCGCAGGTGGGCCTTGATGAGCAGCCCCGCCGTGCCGCAGTTGGAGTCATAGACGCTCTGGCCGGGCTGGGGATCGAGGATAATGGCCAGCAGCAACGCCACCTCCGGCGGCGTCAGGAACTCGCCGGCGCTGCTGCCCTGGCCCTCGGCAAACTTGCGCAGGAGATACTCGTAGGCTTGGCCGAGGATGTCTTTCTCCACGTCCTCCAGTCCGAGGCGGTGCTGATTGAGGATTTGGACGAGCGAGGCGAGGCGGTCGTCGTCGAGCATCCGCTGGCCGGAGGTCGTGGCGTTGAAGTCGGTGATGTCTATGACGCCCTGGAGGCGCGGGTTGACGCGGGCGACGGCCCGGACGGCATCGGTGAGGTATTCGCCCACGCCCTTGGTTTGCTTGGCGACCTCGGCCCAGCGGGCTTTCTCGGGGACGAAGAAGCGGACGAGCTGGTGGTCGGCATCGGCGAGCTTGAAGGCCTTCTGCCGGGTGCCGAACTCGGCTTCCATGTCGCGGATTTCGTCCTCGAACACGTCCGAGAGGCGCTTGAGGAAGACGAGCGGCAGGATGTAGTCCTTGAACTTGGGCGCATCCACCGGCCCGCGAATCACACATGCGGCTTCCCAGAGCCAGGATTCGAGAGCCGGAAGATCAAGTTTCATAAGGGCGTCCCGGGGGAGAAGTGTAGGAAAGCATGGACGATTTGCATAGTTGAAAGTGTGGAGGGTTCGGAGTGCAGAGTTGACGGCGTTCCCATGTCAGCCCCGCCTGATTTCGAGGCGGCGCGTGGGGCCAATCAGCGACCGGCCAATGCCTGCCAGGCGTGAGGCGCGCGTCCGCCACCGGAGGAAACCCGGCTAGAAGGGCGTGACGTTGACGTCACCGGCTGCCCACACCGGGTTAGGGCAGGATCGCCAGCCGGTAAAAGCACTGCGCGGCAGCCGTGAAGCTGTTGGTAACCGTGATGGTCGCGCCGGTGCCGGGGACGAGCGGGCCGAGCAGGAGCCACGCATCTGTGAGGTTTGTCTTGTATTGCCACTGATAGCTGAGGCCCGCGATGGTCGGACAGGAAAGGAGCAAATTGGTTCCGCTGGTCTGGGCAACCAGAGACGGGGAAACCATGCCGGTGGGGAACGCAGAAGCGGAGAAGCTGAGGTTATCAATGCCCAAGCCCTGCGACTTGCCCGCCGGGCTGGCCATCTCCCAGACCAGCCACAGCGCAGCCCCCGGCTCCCAAGGCGCAATGACCTGATTGGTGACGCCCAGGATGGTCTGATTCAAGAGGTCAGTGCCATCCACCGCAGCGCCACCCACATCAGCCGCAATCGTCGGGAAACTTACATTCAAAGCAGGTAGGAGGGCGGTCGCGCTGGTCGAGAACACGTTGGTGGCACTGGGGTCTATGAAGTAGTAGCACTCCAGCGTCTTCGCCAAATCGGATTGGCGCCAGATTTCACCCGTGAACTGCACGGTCATGAAGTTCAATGTCTGGGACGTGCCGTTGGTGAGTTTGAGGCCGAAGGCGGTGTAGCCGGTGGTGCTGGTGGCCAGCAAACCCAGCGCGCGATTCGAACTGTTGGGCAGCCCGAAGCTGATCAGGCCGCCGGTGGTTTGGTCGCCGTCCGTGGCGCCGAAGCGCACGCCCAGGCTGGCCGTGGGGTCTGCCAGGCCATACCAGCCCGCCAAGCTCGAAAGCCCCAACCCGCCGTTAGTGCCGCTGGCGCTGACCGGGAAGGCGAAGTCGAAGGGATTGGACAACGAATAGGTGATGCCGTTGATCGTCACCGGATTGTCCGAGTTGACCGAGGTGGCCCCGGGATCGGGTAAGGCATCGAAGCTCTGGGTATAAACCGAGCTGACGGCCACGTAGGGCACAAACGAAGGCGGCGGCAGGCTCGAGCCGTCGTTGGGACCGCCGGGGGTGGGGTGGGCGAACACCTGCCGGACAAAGCTCTGGCCGTCGGGGTACGAGCCGTAGGAATAGTCGGGGCCCAACTCCAGGTAGTTCAAGTAATCCAGCACCTGCCACTGTGCGTTACTGGTCAGCCGGCTCAAGGCCAGCGAACCGCTCGAGCCGGCCAGCACGAAGCTGGTGTGCAGCTCATTGGTCGTCGAAAGATTGGTCTGGCCGTCGGCAAACACGACCAGGAATTGGCCAGGGTTGATGGCGGAATTGGTGGGGAAGGGCCATTGGCCGAGATTGGTGTAGCTGTCGGCCAAATACAGGCCCTTGAGGGAGACGGCATTGGTGGTGGGGTTGCAAAGCTCGACCCACGGTGCGTGCTGGCCGGCACGGTTAGTGATGCCCGTCAGGTTGCCGGGCTCGACCTCGTTGAGCCAGAGCGGGGGGAAGGGTGTCAGCGTCGCAGCGACCGTGTTCGTGTTGTCGGGGCTGGCGGTCCGGCCGGCCGAGGTGTTAACAGTCCAATTGCCCACGCGCCAGTTGTCTTGCCGGGGATCAATCAGTTGGAGGGAGCTGCCGGTGCCGTTGGCGTTGGTCGGCCACGGCAGCACGCTGTCGAACTGCACTTCGGTGACCACCCGGTTGCTGGCCCCGTTGCCGCCCGGTTGAATCAGCTCCAGGAGTTGGCCCGGTTGCAGCGAGCCGTCGAAGAGGTCGAACACCTCGTTAGTGGCGCCGTAAGTCTCCATAAAGGCGACCGGGTCTGCGGCCAGGACCAGAAAGCTGTTGGGATGCAGGAGCGAGCCAACGGGGAAAGTATAGGAAAGCCCCTGAACCTGCCAACCGGACAAATCGAAGGTGAAATTGGTGGAGGTATTATACAGCTCGAGGTATTCCGCACCCGGACCGGCGGGAGCGTACATGATCTCGTTGATGACGACGCTGCCCACGGGGTTGGGCGCTGCACTGGTGTCATTGACCGTAACGGTGGCCGCGAGGTTGGTGAGGATATTTCCATGAAGGTCAAAGCCCTGAAGCGCCAGGAGATTCGTAGAGGCGTGGATAGGCACGAGAATAGTCCAATTCAACGGAGTCGTCCAGGTAACAGGGTAGGCATCGCCGTTGATCGCAATGGTCTTGACCTGGACGGGGGCGGTGCCACTCAGTGCGACGAAGTTGCTGTTCGTGGTGATATAGTTGCTGCCAGTGATGGCAAAGGGCGTGTTTGTCGCTCCCTGGGCGGCCAGGGCAGCTAACAGTGAATTGTGCATCGTGCCGATCCAAGTCTCCATCGCGGCCGGGCTGGATACTCCGATACCGCTGGCTGCGAAGGCGGCATATTTGGCCTCCAACATCGGATTCACATTCGCGTTATTCATGGGCCCGTTCGCAATCTCATTGAAAGCCCTCAAATAAGCCCGCCGGTAGGGGGGGTAGCTCTGAAATGCAAGCAGCATCGGATCGCTGCCAGGAAAACTGAAGAGATTGTTCCCATCCGGTCCCCACGAAAAGCTGTTGCCCAGCGTGATGTTCCAATCCCACTTCAATGCGGTCCATTTGCCCTGGGTCGGCTTGTAACTGTACATATTCCATTGCACCTCGGTGAAGATGCCGTCCAAGTCTCCCGTGGCATGTTCGATGGCCGACATGCGCATCCATTCCTCAGTATCGACCAGGTCCTCCAGATTGGCATAATAGGCGGGGTTGGTCGTCGGGACGTTCGCAGTGTCGATGAGGGCATAGACGTTGGTGAAATCGTTTTCGGAACCCGGTGTGCGCTTCAATTCGTAGGTCCAGCGGTAACGAGCCGACTTCTTGACTCCGCCGGTCGTCGTATAGTTGTTGAGTGTGCAGCCGTTCTGGGCGGCGGGACTCGTCCCGGTCACATCGAACTCGAACCACTGGTTATTCTTGCAGAGAATGCCCTTGCCGTCATTCGGCCAAAGCTCTTTGACCTCGTCCCCGTCAGGCACCTGGCTGTCTTCCATCAGGGTGCCGCGCCGGTTCCCATCCACGAAGATGCCCACGTAGCGGCGGTAATTCCAGGGCAGCCCAATCTGCCGCGCCATCCAATAAGAGGTCTGCTCGCACTGGATGGTGGGGTCGTCGCCCGGGCTGTTGCCGGGCGCATGGATCTTGTTGAAGGAAGTGGCGCCCAGAAACGCGTCATCGTCCGGCATGGTCGCGCGGAAGTTGCAGAGGTTGCCGACCGGTGAATTGTATCCCTGGTGATAGGGGCTGCCGGCGTAGCGCGCGCCCATGTCGTAGATGATCCGCCCACCGCCGTCCACCCAGGTGCCATCGTTGTCCTCGTTGCTCAGCGGAGGCAGATTGCTCCAGTGATTGATCCAGTTCTGGGTGAGCCAGTGATGGTAGTGGCCGAAACTGCCGGGGGGGATGGTATCGCCGAACATGACGACGCATTCGCGTGGCAGGCCCGAGTTATTGTGCAGATTGCTGGGGAAAATATTCGTGGTCCCCAGGGAATCCCGCGCCTGCACAATGAAGGCGGCTATCGTGCCCGCCGCCTGCGCCGGGATCGTGGCGCCATAAATCCCATCGCCAGGGACCGCATCGCCGCCCTTGCCGTTGTCCAACATCGGCACGGCAGTGTAGGTCGGCGTCGGGTTTACGCCCGTATCAATCCGGTAGAGGAGAGTGGGAGAGACGCCGTTCCGGTCGTGGAACCGGGCGGTGACAACGACCGGCTGGTTGGCGGCCGGGAGCGGTGGAGAATGTTTCACCTGATAAATTGCCGGTCCGGCATTGGTCACCGCGCGACTGTTCGGCAAGCCCGGCGTGCCCAGGTTGGGCGGCACGGGCAGTCTGCCGGCCAGTTCAATCCAGTTGCCGTGCACCCGCATAAGAATCTCGGGCCACCCGTGCAGCCAGCGCGCCGCCAGCCGCAACGTCGCCGTCTGGCCGGAGGCGAGGGTGGTGTTGTTGAGGTTGCCTTGGACGCAGTTGGCGCCGGTCCAGACGCGATCGCTGCATCGGATGTGGAGCGAGTAACCGCTGAGGTAGCCGGTATTCTCCAGGCTGGAGCGCACGCAGCATCCTTGCAAAAGCCAGTTGGTCAGGCTCCCGGTCTCGAAGTCCGAATTGGCGACGTAATTCGCGCCGTTGGTGCCTGGGCGCACTTCGATGTTATCGACTAGGCATTCGCCTATGTCCAACAGGCCGATCTGCACCAGGTCAATCCCGCTCGCGCTATAATTGCCGCCGAGGTCCAGCACGCCGGTAACCTGGAGGTTGGTCCAGACCGATTTGGCCGTGTCGTCGCTGTCAGCCCAGTTATAGGCCAGCCGGTGGTTGCTGTTGGGGTCAATCAACTCGAGGCTGCTGCCGCCGCCCGACGACCATTGCCCCCACCGCCCGCCCGTGGAGTAAGTCACCTCGTCCTCGACGACGTAAACAGTGTTGGTGCCATAGAAACTCTGCGGCATCGCGAGAGCCACCCGTTCACCGCTGTGCGAAAGTTTGCCGCCGTAATTGCCCAGCGTGTTGCCGGTAGTCAGGTTGGGGTACAAGGAGAGCAAATTGGTCAAGTTGCGCGCCACGACCAGGTAACCATTTGGTGCCAGAGTGGCGCTGGCCGGGAAGGTAAAGGTCACCCCCGCGGTGAATTGCCAGTTGGCGAGGCTCAGCGTGTTGGTGCCCTTGTTGTAGAGTTCGATGTATTGAGCGTCGTCGTCCCCGCTAATCGGATTATACATCAACTCATTGATCACGATATCGCCAATGAGGATCGCGCTGTTGTTGGTGCCGGGCGTGCGCGCCTGCAACGCGTAGAAATCGTTCGCCCCATCGGGCCAGCGGCCATAGGAAACGCCGTCGGACTGGGCCGTGAACTGCACCGCATCCAACACCCGGCTGCCGTCGGGCTTGATGAAGTAGAGTGTCTCGCCGGCGCCATTGAGCGCAAACCCAAGCTGCGACTGATTGAACGATATGAATCCGGCAGGGCCAATCACCGTTCCGGGAGGGAGCACGAATTTGTTGGTGCTCGGGTCATCGGTCAGGATGCACGAAGAAACATCCACGCTCTGGGTGCTGTGGTTATACAGCTCGACAAACTGCGGGATGGCCGGGTTTTCCGAATGAGGCAGGATTTCATTGATGACGACATTGCGCAGGGGGCTCGGGCGATAGCACTCCATGGCGCCGGGGGAACCGCCGACGACGTCGCTGATGTCCCAGGCACGCGGGTCGCCCTCGCCGTAGCTCGGATTAGCCAACACCAGCGAATGGCCGGTGCCTTCCGTCGCCACCGGCCATGGATAAACATCGGTATAGGGCACCGTCAGCAGCACCGATCCCTGCTCGTCCAGCAATTGGAGCGACTCGGATTTCTTCAGGCTGCCGCTATAGGGCCCCAGGACATTGGTGATACCGTAAACATTCTGGATGCTCTGCGGCGAAGCGGCGATGACGAGGTACGCCCCGCCCTGGATAACGGTTCCCGCCGGGAAGGTGTAGTTCATGTCGGCGCAGACAACCTGGTAACCGCTGATGTCATGAAACCAGGGGTTGGAGTTATAGAGTTCCACGAACTCGAGGTTGTTGCCGTCCGTGCGCGGCGCCGGCTTCCACATGATTTCCGAGAACACGATGCCGGTCTTGCGGCTGCACGGCCCGATCGGTTCATGCGGGTTCGGGACAGCGGCGATGACGGCGTTGGTGACCGTCACCGGTCCAACGAACTGCGCCGTGGTGGGTTGATTGGTCACATCGCTGGAGACGGAGAACCCGAGATAGACCTGGTTGGACATGGTAATGGTGTCGCTGCCCAATTGCGTCCAGGTCTGGCCGTCATAACCGGCGAAGCCGCTGAAAAGGTCCCCGACGCGGCTGAGCCGCAGCCAGGTGTTTGGATAATTGGCCGGGAAAGCCCCGCTCGAACTGCTCGCGCCGTTGGCCGGGTCCCGCCACATAAAGGAGCAGCCGTTCATGGCAGGAGTAGCCAGGGAAGCCGCGAAGCGGCCGCCGGGGGCCAGGGATTCACGCGCCATCAGCCCCGCCTGCGCCCAATCCACCGACAGGCCCAATCCGGCGACGCGCACGGCTATATCGAAATTGCCGGAAACCGGTTGGTAACTGAATTGGAACTGATCGCTCGCGCCCCCAATCCCGGCGCCGCCGCCGGTAACGTTGAGCCCGTTGGCCACCACCACCTGGCTGCCGGGAGGCGTGGGATTGCCGATTCCCGCCGGCGCGTAAGGGCTGGCGACGAAACTCGTCTGGGAGTCCTGGGCGATGACATTGCCCGCGACGGATTGGTCGGCCAGATTGTTCACCGTCAGCGTGTAAGTCGCGCGGTCAATCAGCGTCGCCACCGTGAGAACGACGTTGCTCTGCGAGGCGTCCTGCGCCGCGCCCGTAATGAGCACACTGCCGTTCGTTCCGGCGAGGGCATAGTTTGCCCGGTTGGTTGCGGTCGCGGCGGTGATGCGTTCGGAGAGCATGACCTGCACCTGGCTCAAGCTCAGCGACTGGGCTCCGAGCAGGACCGGCGGATTCGTGTTGGGGATGACCGTCAGGACGGCGACGCGGCTGGTAACGCTGTAGGAAGTATTGCTGATCAGGTTGGCAGCGACCAGGCGGAAGGCCGCGCCGTTGTCCGCTAAAGGTGTCGCGGGAATGTTGTAAGCCAGGTTCGTGGCGCCGGAGATTGGTGTGGTGTTCGTGTACCATTGCAGGGCTGGGAACGGGTTGCCGCTCACGGCCGCAACAAAGCTGGCCGGCGCCAACTCCACGACCGTGGCGTCGGCGGGCTGGCTGATGAACGTCGGTGGCGCGGGCGGCGCCACGATGCCGCTGACGGCGTAAATGGCGGTGGAATTGGCCACCTGTGCCATACCGAAGGTGAGGCCGGCCAGGGGCTTATTGGTCGGGCCGAGCAGGGCCGCCAGGTTGAGTGTGGTCTGGTAAAACCGCGGTTCGGTAGGTGCTCCCTGAGTAGCGCCGCTGCTCAGGTTGATACGTTCCACCCCTTGCAGCGCGACATTGGCCGTGTTGTAAAACCAGTCCGGCGCATAATAGGTGGTTGTGAACGAAGTGCCGTCATTGAATAGCAGCGTCACGTTCGCCGTCCCCACGCTGTCGCCATTACCGGAATGGGCGATCACCGCAATGGATTGGTAGGTCTGGGGCGTCACCAGCTTGAGCGTGCCCGAACTGATCCCGGTGTCGCTGCTCAACACCAGCGCATTATCGCCCGTATAAGGCTGGAACTGGAAGAGGGTGCCATCCACGGCGCTGAAGAAGGACCCGGATGCGGGCAGCCCATAGGAGTACCCCGGCAAGCCGTGTTGGTAAAACGCCGTCCCTTCGCTGGGGTTCATTTCTAGGGCGTAGTTGTTGAATGGCGGGCCCACCGCGTTGCTCTCCACGACCACGTCGCGGTTGTAGCCAGTCACCGCGATTGGTGTATTAATGGCGTTGACGGTCAAGGTGACAACGGCACTCGTGACGCTGTGGCTGACATTGCTGACCACGTTGGCGGCTACCAGGTCGAATAGGGCGCCGTTGTTGGTCAACACCGCCGAGGGGATCGTATAAGCGGAATTGGTCGCGCCAATGATGGGCACGCCGTTCTGATACCATTGCAACGTCGGGAAGGGATTGCCGGTCACTCCCGCGCTGAAGCCGACGGGGCTGAATTCGTTGACCGTGGCGCTCACCGGTTGGGTGGTGATGCTGGCGGGCACCTGAGAAGTCAATTCGCCGCTGACCGCGTAAATGCCGGTGGAGTTTGCCGCGGAAGCCTTGCTGAACGTGAGGCTCACCAGTGGTTTATTGGTCGTGCCAAAAAGCCCGGCCAAACCGATGCTGGTCTGGTAAAACCGCGGATTGGAAGGCGCGCCTTCCGTGGTGCCCGCGCTCAGGTTGATACGCTCGACTCCCTCCAGCGCGTAGCCGCTGTTGTTGAACCAGTCCGGCGCGTAGTAGTTGGTAACAAAGGTGCTCCCGTCATCGAAGGTCAATGTCAATGTCCCGGCGCTGGTCGAGGTAGCGCTGGCCGAGTTGGCTATGACAGCGATGCGGTTATAGACTGCGGGCGTCGCCAACGTCAGCGTGCCTGTGCTTGCCCCCGTGTCGCTGCTCAACACCAGCGCGTTCTTCGCCGTGTAGGGCTGGAATTGGAAGACGGTGCCATCCCCCACCGCGCTGGTGAAGCTGCCGGAAACGGGCAAACCGTAGCTCTTGCCCGGCAGCCCGCTCTGATAAAACGCATTGCCCTCGCCTGGATTCAGCTCGGACGCGGTGGTATAAGGCGGGCCCGTCGAAGTATTCTCGACGACCACATCCCAATTGAAGCCAGTGACGGCGACCGGGGCCATGTTGGCGGCAAGGGCGAACCGCCCGATCAGGGCGAGCAGCAAAACCAGCCGGCGGCGGAAAGGCACAAAGCGCATAACTACCACCAATAGTCTCACGTCTAACTGCCAGGTAAAAGCCCCATTTAATGGTCTTGTTACCGCCGCAACTATTCCCCGTGACATCGGCGGCAGGGTGCGGTCTAATCCCCAGTGAACACGATCGTGAGCGAGCCGCGGACAGAACGTGAGTGTCCGGACGAGCCGCAAGCCAGCCTGGGCTCGTCCGAATTCGCCGAGCTGTACACCGAGCACAGCCGCATGATTTATTACTTGTGCCTGCGCCTGTTGAGCGATCCGGACAAGGCCGAGGACGCGACCCACGACGTGTTCCTGAAGGCGTTCCGCAAGATGAACCAGTTCCGGGGAGAATCCTCCTGGCGCACGTGGCTGTATCGCATTGCGATCAACCATTGCCACAACCTGCAGGCCGCCTGGCACGACCGGCACATGCTGACTAACGCCGACGAGGCGCTCTGGGAAACCACGCCCGCCCAAACCGACTCCCCGTTGCGGGTGCTGGAGACCAAGGAACTGGGCCAGCGCATTCAGAAGGCCCTTGATGGGCTGCCCCCGGAATATCGGCTCCTGCTCCTGCTGGTCGCCGATGAACAATTGAGTTACGAACAGGTCGGCACCCTGACCGACCAATCCGCCGACGCCGTGCGAGGCAAACTACACCGCGCCCGCAAGGCCTTCGCCGTCCTGTTCCACAAAACTGCTTGAGGTGCCGTTATGAAACGTCAGACCAAACTTACCCCGCAGGAGCAGGAACAGCTCGCCGCGCAGCTCCAACAAGCGCAGTCGTCAGGCGCGCTCGAGTTCTCCAGCGTCGAGGACATGCTGCGGCATGACGCGCTGCACACCCCGGTGCCGCCAGCCATTGCTGCCCGCCTCGAAGAATCAGTCAAGCAATTGCCCCCCTCCTCCTCGCGCGGCTGGTGGCGGCGTTTCTTTGGGAGCTGACGGGCCATGAACTTCCCGACTGAGATCGAGGTCCTAATCCGCGCTCGCTACCCGATCCTCTACGTGATCACGAGCGAGGAAATGCGCGTGCAGGAGGTGCTCGTGGAAATCGCCGCCCGGCGGCAGAAGAAGGTCTTCGAGTGGACCTGTAGCTCCGGGGTTGTGCCCGCGGGTGCTTCCATTCAATCCCAGAAAGGCCGCAACCCGGCCACCAAGGAGCCGCTGGCGGCGCTGGACCTGGTGATTGACCAAGTCGAGCCAGCCATCTTCCTGTTCAAGGATTTCCATCCGTTCCTCACCCGGAACAACTTTGCGGTTATCCGCCGGCTCAAGGACATTGCGCTGCATCTGAGGAACAGCCGGAAGACCATTGTGCTCATCTCGCCGGTCATGGAGATTCCGGCAGAACTAGACAAGGAGGTCACCGTGATCAATTTCCCTCCGCCGACAAAGGAGGACCTGGCCGTGCTGCTCGACAACGCCGTCGGAGACCTGCGGGAATCCCAACAGGTGGAGATTGACCTGGACGGAGAAGGCCGGGAGCGGCTGTTGCAAGCGGCCCTGGGGTTGACGCTGGGGGAGGCGGAGAACGTCTTTGCCAAGATCGTCGTCAAGAACCAGCGCCTGAGCGCTGAGCACGTCAACGAAGTATTTGCCGAGAAGCAGCAAATCATCCGCAAGAGCGGACTGCTGGAGTATTACGCGGCCGAGGAGGATTTCACCCGCGTGGGCGGCCTGGGTGTGCTGAAAGACTGGTTGAACAAACGCGCAATGGCCCTCACAGCGGAGGCGCAGGCCTTCGGCCTGCCCGCGCCGAAGGGGGTCTTGCTGCTGGGGGTGCAGGGCTGCGGCAAGAGCCTGTGCGCCAAAGCCGTCTCGCGGCTCTGGCAACTGCCGCTGCTGCGCTTTGACATGGGCCGCATGTTCGGCAGCCTCGTCGGCTCGTCGGAGGAAAACGTCCGCCGCGCCATCGCCGTCGCGGAATCTATCGCGCCCGCCGTGCTCTGGGTGGATGAGATTGACAAGGCGTTCAGCGGCTCCCAAAGCTCTAATGTGACCGATGGCGGCACTACCGCCCGCGTCTTTGGCACTTTCCTGACCTGGCTTTCCGAGAAGAGCGCGCCCGTGTTCGTGGTCGCAACCGCCAACGATGTGTCCCAGCTCCCTCCCGAATTGCTGCGCAAAGGGCGGCTGGACGAAATCTTCTACGTTGACCTGCCGCTGGACGAGGAGCGGGCCGAGATTCTTCGTATTCACTTGGCCAAGCGGAATCGCAATCCGGATGAGTTCGATCTCCCGGCCCTGGTGGCGGCGAGCCGCGAATTCAGTGGCGCCGAGATAGAACAGGCGATCATCAGCGCGCTCTACGACGCCTTTTATGCGAAACAGGAATTGGCCACGGCGCATGTATTCACTGCCCTGAGCCAAACCGTGCCGCTGGCCCGGACAATGGCCGAAAAGGTCACCGAGCAGCGAAACTGGGCCATCGGTCGCGCCCGCAACGCCAGCGTCGCCCTCCCAACCTAGCAGCCTGTCGGACTTAACAAATGGAATTCCAGCGAGGTCGGGCGTGATGCGGGATACGAGGCTATACAACCGCCCGGCGGAATCGGAATCTGCGGATTTTGCTGGCTCGCGCCAGCGCTCCC
>Ga0326727_10002000_pt1 | contig 72206 bp, 53 predicted proteins | sample MB2enrmetagenome_FD_207643 | JGI IMG/M metagenome (GOLD analysis project Ga0326727, IMG submission 207643) | Lab enriched peat soil microbial communities from McLean, Ithaca, NY, United States - MB29MY | ecosystem: Environmental > Terrestrial > Soil > Wetlands > Peat | place: USA: New York... | reverse complement strand
AACGTTGAGGTTCGGAAAAGAGAAGATATGAGCGCGAACATGCATCGCAAGCCAGTATTCCTGGCATGCCTTCTTATTGTCCCCATCCTGGCTCTCGCCGGATGCAGCAGCGGTAAAGCTCAACTCAAGTTGCCAGATCCGGAGGTCCTGGTCGCGAATCCGGTTCAGCAGGATGTAGCTGTGCACAGCGAATGGGTGGCGTCGTTGGACGGCTACGTGAACGCGGAGATTCGGCCCCAGGTTTCCGGATACATCATTAGCCAAGACTACACGGAAGGCGCGGCCGTCCGGAAAGGTCAGGTGCTGTTCGAAATCGATCCGAGGCCCTTCCAGGCGGCGCTTGATGGCGCCAAGGGGCAGCTCGCCCGCGCCAAGGGCCAGCTTGCCCAAGCCAAGGGGGAGCGGGCTCGGGCCAAAGGCGAGCTTAACCAGGCGGAAGCGCAACTCAAAAGAAGCATGAACGATGTGGAACGGGATACGCCTCTGGTCGAACAGAAGGCCGTTGCAAAGGAGAAGCTGGACACCGAGATCCAGGCCAAACGTGGTGCCGAAGCGGCAGTCGAATCCGCCGAGGCCGCGGTCGAATCTGCCGAGGCCGCAATCGTGGCTGCTCAGGCCATGATCGAGGCGAATCAGGCGGCGGTTGAAAGGGCAGAACTCGATCTCGGCTGGACCAAGGTCACATCGCTGGTCGATGGCGTCGCGGGAATTGCCAACGTCCAGGTGGGAAACATAGTGGGCCCGACCATACCTATACCCCTTACGTCCGTTTCGCAGGTCGATCCGATCAAGGTGTACTTCCCGGTTAGCGAGCAGGAGTATCTGCGCGCGAAGCACGTTAGTTCCGCCGGGCAGCCAATGGAGCTATTCGGCATCTCGCCGGAGCTGATCCTGGCGGACGGCACGGTGTATCCACGCAAAGGCAGGATTCTGGCGACCGACCGGCAAGTAGACAACAACACGGGCACCATTCGCCTGGTGGCGGCGTTCCCTAACCCCGGCAATATCCTGCGCCCCGGCCAGTACGGGCGTGTGCGGATCCAGACCAGCACGAAGAAAGGCGCGCTGCTCGTGCCGCAGAGCGCCGTGAGAGAACTCCAGGGCGGCTATTATGTCGCGGTGGTGAGCGGCGATAGAAAGACCAATATTCGCCCGGTCAAGGCCGGGGAGAAGGTAGGGACGATGTGGGTGATTGACGAGGGGCTGAACCCAGCCGACCAGGTAGTTGTGGAAGGCATCGCCAACGTCAAGGACGGAACTACCGTCGTTCCCAAGCCGGCCAATATCAAGGCGGAGGGACTGTAAGCCATGTCGAAATTCTTCATCCGGCGGCCCATCGTCGCGATCGTTATCTCGATCCTGATGGTAATCGTTGGCGCAATTACGATCACGAGTCTTCCCGTCGCTCAGTTTCCCGATATTGCTCCGCCCGAGATACGAGTCCTCGCTATGTACCCGGGCGCCGATGCCGAGACTATGGAGCAAGCCATTGCCACGCCGATCGAGCAGCAGGTCAATGGCGTCGACAACATGGATTACATGTACTCGCTCAACTCGACCGGCAACTCGAGCACGGCGCTGATGGTCGACTTCGATCTCAAAACCGACCCGAACACGGACTTGATTCTTACCCAGTCGCGTCAGCAGCTCGCGAACGGCCAGCTTCCCCCCGTGGCCAATATGATCGGTATCGATGTGAAGAAATCCTTGACCTCGCCGATGATGTTGGTCGCTTTGTACTCACCCAAGGGCACTTACGACGCGAAGTTCCTGGCCAACTACGCCTTCATTAATGTGAACGATCCGATCGCGCGCTCGTACGGTGTAGGTCTGACGCAGGTCTATGCCGGGCAGTACGCCATGCGGATCTGGGTAAAACCCGATCGACTCTCGAAGTTGGGTGTCACAGTCAGCGACGTCCTGCTTGCAGTGCAAGCGCAGAATACCATGAATCCGGCCGGTCAAGTTGCAGGCGAACCGGCCGTAGCAGGCCAGCGATTCACGTATGCCGTTCGTGCCCAGGGCCGGCTCAAGACACCGGAAGAATTTGGCGATATCGTGATCCGCGAGGGAGCCGATGGCGGTGTGGTGCGCGTGAGAGACGTTGCCTCCGTCGAATTGGGGTCGCAGGATTACGCCATCCGCACCAGCCTCGACGGTAAGCCCACTGCAATCATTGGCATCTACCAATTGCCCGGGTCGAACGCTGTCCAAGCGGCGAAAGAAATCAGGAAGCTCATGGCCAAGATGAAGGAGGGCTTCCCGGCGGATCTGGATTACGCCATCACGCTGGACACTACGGACGCCGTAAGAGCCGGGATGGACGAAATCGTCGTTACTCTGGTGATCGCGTTTGTTTTGGTGATCCTGGTTGTATACATCTTCCTGCAAGACTGGCGCGCCACTCTGATTCCGATGTTCGCCGTACCGGTCTCGCTGGTAGGCACCTTCATCGTGTTCCCCTTCTTCGGTTTCTCCATCAATACCCTTTCGCTGTTCGGACTTGTGCTGGCGATTGGTCTGGTGGTGGACGATGCCATCGTTGTGGTCGAAGGCATACAACGGCACATTGAAGAGGGTCTGGCTCCGAAAGATGCAGCTCGCAAGGCGATGGATGAGCTGACAGGTCCAGTCATTGGTATCGCGCTGGTCCTCTCGGCTGTGTTCGTTCCAACAGTCTTCATCCCCGGGATCACCGGCCGGCTGTATCAGCAATTTGCTCTGACCATCGCCATCTCGGTGATCGTTTCCGCGTTCAACGCTTTGACATTGAGTCCGGCGCTGGGCGCAATGCTGCTCCGGCCCAAGAAAGCGACACACGGGCCTTTGGCGACGTTCTTCGGCTGGTTCAATCGTGTTTTTGCGGGGGGCAGCAACTTCTACCTGCGGACCTCGGGTGGACTGATTCGAAAAAGCGCCATCGCGGTACTGGCGCTCGCGGCCTTTGCCGTGGGCGGCGGGTTCTTTGCGAAAGCGATGCCGTCGAGCTTTCTACCCGACGAGGACCAGGGATACATGTACATTCAACTCCAACTGCCCGAAGCCTCTTCCATTCAGAGCACGGCCGAAGCAACCCGGGCCGTGGAAGATGCCCTCAAGGACATCCCAGGGGTCAAGCACTGCACTACCGCTATCGGATTCAGTCTCCTCAGCCTGACCCGCAGCACCTACAACGCATTCTTTTGGGTGACCCTGCAGCCGTGGGAAGACCGCAAGAAAATGGAGGATCAGTATCAGGTGATCAAGGCGAAGTTGAACCTGAAACTACTTACCCTTCCGCAGGGGACAGTGTTCGCCTTCTCTCCGCCGGCAATTCAAGGAGTCGGCACGTCGGGCGGATTCCAGTTCGTCCTGGAAGACCGCTCCGGACGCGAGTCCGAGTTTCTTGTTGACAACCTGCATAAGTTCTTGGACGCCGCTCGCAAACGCCCCGAAATCGACAAGGACACCACCATGACCACCTACATACCCAGCACGCCGCAAAGATACGTGAATGTAGACAAGGAGGAGGTTCTGAAGAAGGGTGTCGCTCTGCCAGATGTCTATCTCACCCTCCAAGCCTTCATGGGCGGGCAGTTCGTCAATTACTTCAACCAGTTCGGCCGCGCATGGCAGGTATATGTGGGGGCGGAAGCGCCCTATCGCGCCAACCTGGACAACGTTGGGCAGTTCTACGTCCGCAATCTAAGCGGGCAGATGGTGCCGCTATCGGCTCTCACCCGATTCGAGTCCCGGTACGGCCCGGAATTCAAGATGCGCTTCAACGAGCACTCGGCGGCGCAGATTATAGGGAACGCCGCGCCGGGCTACAGCTCGGAGCAGGCTACGGCGGCGTTGGAAGAGGTCTTCCACCAGACGATGCCGCCGGAGATGGGGTTCGATTACATGGGCATGTCCCGTCAGGAACAAAAGGCGCGCGAGGGCATTCCGACGTCGGTAATTTTCGGTATGTCGCTGCTATTCGTGTTCCTGATTCTGGCGGCACTGTATGAAAGCTGGTCGCTGCCGTTCGGCGTATTGCTGAGCACGCCGGTCGCCGTGTTCGGCGCCTTCGGATTGCTGTGGCTGCGGCGCACCGTGCTCGGGCTGATCTTCCCGGCCTTCATGGTGCAAATCGAAAACGACGTCTATTCGCAGATCGGGCTCGTGATGTTGATCGGCCTGGCGGCGAAAAATGCCATTCTGATCGTGGAATTCGCCAAGAGCGAGCATGAAAAAGGCAAGCCGCTTATTGACGCCGCACTGGAAGGAGCGAGGTTGAGGCTCCGGCCGATTCTGATGACCTCTTTCGCATTCATCCTCGGCTGCGTGCCGTTGTTCGTCGCGACCGGTGCAGGTTCCGTGGGGCGCCAGATCATGGGAACGGCTGTCATCGGCGGTATGTTGGCCGCGACAGGCCTCGCGATATTCATCATCCCCGCGCTGTACGTGATCGTGGAACGCGTGGCGAGTATCCGGAAGGGTCGGGCGCGGGTGCCTGCAACGGTCCCCGAACCGAGTCCAGTGGAGGGCGACTGACGTGAAAAAGGCAATTCTTATATTCATCCCGGCGATCTTCATGTGGGGGTGTACACTCGGACCTAACTACCACCGGCCGAAGATCGACGTCCCCACTACCTACCGTGGACCTTCGGCGGCGCCCGGTGAAGGTCCATCGCAGCAGGGGGCACAGCCGGCTGCGAATCCACCGCAACAGCAGTCTTCCGAGCAATCGTTCGGAGATCAGAAGTGGTGGGAGGTGTTTCAGGATCCGCAGCTGCAGGGGCTGATTCGGACTGCTCTGAGCCAAAACTACGATGTTCAGATTGCAGCAGCGAGAATCCTCGAAGCACAAGCCCAGTTAGGCATCACGAGGGCTGACCAGTTGCCGGCGATCAGCGCCGGAGCATCTGCGGTAAACGACCGTTATGCGCGGCAAAAGCCACTGCCCGAGTTCGAGACTAACGCGACGTCGGCGGGCGCCTCGTTCGCCTGGGAACTGGATTTCTGGGGCAAGTACCGCCGTGCCACAGAAGCAGCGCGGGCGAATCTGCTGGCGACCGAGTGGGCGCGCCGCGCAGTCATCAGCACGCTGGTAAGCGACGTTGCCGCTGCGTATTTCCAGCTTCGCGCAGACGACCTTCAACTGGAAATCGCGCGGCGCACCCTGGCTTCACGCCAGGACTCATTGAAACTCACGCAAACCCTGGCAAGTGGCGGAGCCACAAACATGCTCGACGTGCGGCAGGCGGAACAGTTGGTCGCGGTGGCAGCCGAGAGCATACCCGACCTGGAACGCCGTATCCAGCAACAGGAGAACTTCATCAGCACCCTTCTGGGAAACAATCCCGGTCCCATTGCACGTGGAATGAAGCTGACGGAGCAGCCGCATTTGCCGGAGGTTCCGCCCGGAATCCCCTCCCGTTTACTGGAGCGGCGGCCCGATATCCGCGCAGTTGAGGCGCAGCTGATGGCGGCTAACGCTCAAATAGGAGTCGCCAAAGCAGCTTACTTTCCGCAGATCACATTGACGGCGAACAGCGGATTGCAAAGTGCGGCGCTGACCAGCCTATTCACTGGTCCGGCCGGCTTTTGGAACTTCGGTGGATCCCTCGCACAGCCCATTTTCGCCGGCGGCAGGATCAAATCCGGCGTGCGCTTGACTGAGGCGCGAAAAGAGGAGTTGGTGCTGACTTACCAGCAGACGATCCAGCAGGCTTTTCGCGGCGTTTCGGACGCGCTGATCGGATATCAAAAGAGCCGGGAATTCCGGCTCCATCAGGAGGAGTTGGTGGTTGCGGCACGAGATGCAGCGCGCCTTTCCGACGTCCGTTATCGAGGTGGAGCGGCCAGCTACCTGGAGGTGCTGACCAACGAAACCAATGCTTTCGATGCCGAACTGGGATTGGCCCAGGCTCAATTGAACGAGCTCTTTGGACTCGTCGCCGTTTACAGAAATCTTGGCGGCGGCTGGGAATCTTAAGCCGAGCCGATCACGCTGGTGAGGACTCAGCTATCGGCTCAAACGGATGCAGGCGAACGAACTCTGGAGGTTGAATATGAAACCAATGCTGCGACGGATTTATAACCTGCGTGGATGGTTCTGGATTTTGGTCCCAATTGCTTTGATAGTTTTGCATATCCTGGCAAGTCTCTCCAAGGTCTCGCACCCGCAACCACACTACAACGATTGGCTGCCCCATTAGGAGACGCCGGTTCGCGTACGTGAACGAGGCGCTGCGCGACAGCCATGGAGTATCGAAATGCGCCCGGGGTCACGGTTGCCGATTGGGAGCCGCTCAGGGCGGCACCGGCCCATTCGCACAGAATGGAAAAACCGCTTTCGCGGCGGTGCCGCCGTCCCCAAGGAGACGAAATTGGTTATGATCGGGCCGCCCATGGTAGCCTCCTCCACCGATATTTACGAGGCTGTTGTCGCGCTTTCGCGATCGATTGCCGGCCGGAGTGATCTGGAAAGCCTTCTCTCGGGTGTCGGGGAATCGCTTCGCCGGGTTGTCGGCTTCGACTGTGTTGGACTGGCCCTGCACGATCCCGGGGGCAACCGGATGCAGGGCCATATTTTGCGTGAGCCCGGCACCCCCGTCGCGAGCATCTGCCTGCGGGTCGACCAGGATCCTGCCGGGTGGGTATGGCTCCATCAGCAGCCGCTGGTAATAGCGTCGTTCGCGGCAGAGACCCGCTGGCCAGAGTTCGGAGACCATATCCGCGCCCTCGGCGTCAACGCGATCACCATTGTCCCGCTCACGGCAGGCGACGATCGGCTCGGCGCGTTCGGGTTCGCTTGTGCGGCGCCGTATGCGCCCAGTCCGGCCGAGTTGACGTTCCTGGAGCGAGTTGCCAGTGTGTTCGCGGTCGCTGTCGAGTCTTTCCTCGCCAGGCAGGAGGCAGTCCGTGAGCGGGACCGACTGCAAACACTGTTCGATATCACGAATGCGCTCGTATCCAAGCTATCGCCAGATGAATTGTTCGCCGCCATATCAGCGCAGCTTTCGCGAGTGATCCGGCACGATTTCTCGCTGCTCACGTTGCGTGACGAGGCCGGCCGTCTGGAGATGGTCGGTCTTCATTTCACTGGGGCCCAGCTTTTTGACAGGGAGCACGGCCACATTGACCCGGAGGGGATGCCCTCGGCGGAGGCGCTCGCGAGTGGCAGGCCCGTAGTCGTACCCGATGTAGATTTGGACCGCTACCCCTCTCCGGAATACCGCCGGTTCGTGGAGTTAGGCTGCAGGTCCGAATGCTCGGTTCCGCTCGTCACAAGCAGTGGCACGCTGGGGACGCTCGAAATAGTCAGAACCACCGCCGACGCCTGGACGGATGAAGACGTCGATTTTCTGGTGCAGGTGGCGAGACAAATTGCCATCGCAGTAGAGAACGCCCTGTCCTATCGGCAACTCCACGAGATCAAGGAGCGGCTCGCTAGCGAGAAGCTCTACCTGGAAGACGAGATCCGCCTCGTTCACAACATCGGGAACATGGTAGGCGGAGGGGCCGCTTTTCAATCTGTTTTGAAAAGCGTTCAGATCGTCGCGCCGACCGATGCAACCGTTCTCGTGTTAGGCGAAACGGGCACCGGAAAAGAACTCGTAGCTCGGGCCATTCACGAGTTGAGCAGCCGGAGCACGAGCAGCTTCGTCAAAGTAAACTGCGCGGCCATCCCCGCCAGCTTGCTCGAAAGCGAGCTCTTCGGGCACGAGAAGGGATCGTTCACTGGAGCGGTGGCGCAGAAGATGGGCCGCTTCGAACTGGCGGATCACGGAACGCTGTTCCTCGACGAGATCGGCGAAATGCCGCTTGAACTCCAGCCGAAACTGCTGCGCGCTATCCAGGACCAGGAGTTCGAGCGTGTGGGCGGCAATCGCACCATCCGGACTGATGTCCGCTTCGTCGCCGCTACCAATCGGGACCTGAAGGCAATGGTTGATGAGCACAGATTCCGCGCGGACCTGTACTATCGGCTGCACGTTTTTCCGCTCATCGTACCCCCCTTACGCGACCGGCGTGAGGACATCCCCCTGCTCACGCGCTACTTCGTCCAAAAACACGCCCAACGGATGGGTCGAAAAGTCGAGAGCATTCCGACGCAGGCGTTGGAGGAGCTCACGAATTACGATTGGCCGGGCAACATCCGCGAACTGCAGAATGTCGTCGAGCGGTCCGTGATTCTAAGCGACGGGCCTGAACTTTGCGTAAGCATGCCGGAGTTTGGCGGCAAGCCGCCGGCGGGCGCGTCCCACGGCCGGGCTTCGAATGTTTCGGAGGCCACCGAGCGCGCGCGAATAGTGCAGGCGCTGAAGGAGGCAAAGGGAATTGTCTCGGGGCCGAACGGCGCAGCCGCCCGGCTCGGCCTGAAGAGGACGACACTGCAATCACGCATGCGGAAATACAATATCGCCCGCCTCTATCAGTGAGCAATCCGCCGCGCACGTCAGATCTGCGGAGCGTGGAGGCCCCGAGCCATCCTGCTCTTCAGTTCGGCGAGGGCTTCGGCGTAGGTGTTCGGCTCTGCCAGGCACCATGTTCATTTCCAATTATGCTTCCAGGAGGCTCACGTTTCAGGCTCCGGAACGAATGAGGGCAGGTGGCGAAGGTTCATTGGCCCGTTATCGGTTCCTACCGCTGCCATAGGATCCTGCCACTTTTCGTGGCACGTTTTGTCACCTTCTGTGACAAGAATTGTCAACTATTCTGTCAACCTACAGGATGTTCTCCACCTCGATATCCACTTCATGAATGGCTACCGTGTTTTCACCTGGGACCCCCAGCGATTCCCCGATCCCAAGGCCTTCACGGACCGATTGCGCGCTCAGGGCGTCAAAGTGGTGACCATCGTCGACCCCGGCATCAAAGTGCAACCGCCCGCACCGGGCGCGCTCGACGCGGCCACTCATCCCGAACTGGCGCCGCAAGATCGAAGCTACTACGTCTACAACCAGGGAAAAGCCAACGATTATTTCCTCAAGCGGAAGGACGGCACAGTCTGGGTGGGCCGCGTCTGGCCGGGCGAATCGGTCTTCGTGGACTACACTCTGGACGCGGCGGCGCGCTGGTGAGGAGACCTGCACCGCGCCTATACGGACAACGGCGTGGCGGGAATCTGGAACGACACGAATGAACCGTCGGACTTCAATGACCAGACCGGTAAGTCGCAGATGGACGTAGTTACTTACGACGGCGGAACTTACTCTCCTTATGCCGGGAATCGCAATGTCTTCGCGCTCAACGAAGCCCGCGCCACTTATCAAGGCCTCGACCGGCTGTTACCCAATCGGCGCCCCTATGTGATCACGCGCGCGGCGTATGCCGGCATTCAGCGGTACTCTACCATGTGGGCGGGCGATAATCGCAGCACCTGGGACTCTTTGGCGCTCAGCCTGCCGATGTTCATGACTCTGGGGCTTTCGGGCGAGCCCTTCGTGGGCTCGGACATCGGCGGCTTTATCGGCCGTACGGACCCCGACCTGCTTGTGCGCTGGTACCAGGTCGGATTCCTTACGCCCTTCTGCCGCAATCATGCCGCCACGAATTCTCCGGACCACGAGCCCTGGCGCTTCGGCAAGTATTACGAAGACATCATCCGCAAATACCTGAAGCTCCGCTATCGCCTGCTGCCGTTCCTGTATACCACGCTGGAAGAGGCGCACCGCACCGGCGTGCCCCTGTTTCGGCCCCTATTGCTCAACTACCAGGACGACGAGAATGTGCTGGGAATCGACGACGAGTTCATGGTTGGCGACGATCTGCTGGTGGCGCCGATACTCAAGCCGAACTTGACTGTGAGGCTGGTCTATCTTCCGGCGGGCGTCTGGTACGACTATTGGACCGGAGCGCGCCAGGAGGGCGGCCGCATGATCCGCGTGGAGGCACAACTCGAAACCGTGCCGATGTATGTGCGCGGCGGCGCGATTGTTCCCATGGGCCCGGAGATGAATTACGTCGGGGAAAAGCCCGCGAGCCCGCTGGAGTTCCAAATTTATCCCGATGCGCGCGGCGAAGCGTCCACCATGCTCTACGAGGACGACGGGCTAACCGAGGACTACCTGCAGGGCACTTTCCGGCGCACCGGCGTGAGCTACCGCAACAATCGAATCGAACTCGCCGCGCCCACGGGCAACTTTCGCCTCGCCGCGCGCGACTTCGTGTTCCACAGGGGTAACGCCACGGCTCGCATCGCGGACGACGGCCAGAGCCATCGCATCGAGCTGCGGTAATCGCCCACTTATTGCACCTCGATCACCGCCGACTTCCGCGCCGTCCCGGCCGTCACCGTCACTTCGTAAACGCCGGGATCGAAGCCGCCGAGCGGTATCCTGCTTAAAACCCGCAGTGAGCCGTCGGCCTCGGCTGGAGGCAAGCCCGGCCGCGACAGGCTCACCACTTTGCCATCGCGGGAGATTGCGATTCTCACCTCCGGACTGGCGCCCGCACCGGGATAGAGAACGAAATAGACGCCCTCCGCCGCGCCGTTGCTTTTGACGACCGTGCCGTTCAGTTCCGGTGTAATCTTGCCGGCGGACAACTCCAGCGGGTCCGTGGCATCGCGATCCTCGCCCGGGGGCTGCAAGCTCCGCACCAGCACGATGTCGCTCAAAGCCCCCGCGGAAGGCACCGCCAGCGCGATTTTGCGCGTGCTGGCAGCCTCGCCCTCGGCGTCATTCGCCACCGCTTCCAAATGATACCGGCCCGGCGGGAGCTGCAGCGGCAGCGTCACGGTCACCTCGCCCCGCTCGAACTCCGCGCGCTTGTCGGCGGGGGCCTGAAACAGCAAGTCGCGCGAAACCTTGCGCACCACCTGATCCTGATCGTCCTTTACCAACGCCAGAAACGCCACGTGGATGTGAAACAGCTTGGTCTTCGGGTCCTCCGTGAAATGCAGCGCCCGGCCGGGCACCGAGAACACCGCGCGGCACTCAGTCGTCTGGGCTCCCGCGCGGAAGGTCAGCACTCCGGCATGGAAATCGAAGGCGTGCGGCGATGGCTGGCTGTTGAGCGCCGTCAACGCGGCGAACTCGAAAGGCGCCAGGGATACTCCGTCGAGCATGGGCAGCGCGAAGTAGCCTTTTCGGCTTTGCAGCCGGATGCCGGGTTTATGCACGCGAACTTCGATGGTGCGGAAATGGCCGTCGTAATTCGACGACGTCGGCGCGTAGGCGGCCTCATAGTGCGCCCGCACTTCCTCCATCACGTGGCGCAAGGGTACCCGCGTATCGTTGGTATTGGCGACAATGAATCCCCCGGTGTCCTCCGCCAGGGTGCGCAGGTTTTCCTGATAATTCGTCGGCTTCACCGCCGCGCCGCCGGCATCCGCGATATTCATCGTCCGGGTGGTCATTTCCGAAAGTCTGGCCCTCGACAGGGTGTCGAGCCCGCTCGGGTCTACGGTATAGAAAGCGATGTTGGCGCGATTCGCGGCGCTGACCACGGTGCGCAAGCGTTCCGGCTGCTCGGGAGGCACAACCAGACCCTCGGAAAAATAGATCACGGTCTTGCGGCCGGGGAGTTGCGCCTGTACTCGAATCAACTGCAGCAACGCGTCAATCGACATGTTGCCCATCTGGTTCGATAGGATTTCGAGGGTGATCGCAGCCATGTTCCGCTCGATACGCGCGACCGCGGGATCTTCGACGACAGGACCCCGCTCCTCGGCGGAGCCTGGCCGGAGCGCCTGGAACTTGGAAGGGTCGGACTCGATGCTGTTGAGCCGCATAATCATGCCCTCCGTCTCCTTCGCGAACGTTTGGTACGCTCCGGTGGCAGCGCGGTCAACCGCCTTGGTCAGAAGGTCGAGATTGTTGGTGTATTGCTGCAACAGCGCCAGGCGGTGGTTCAGAGTAAATACGCCGATATAGGTATTCTGGTCCACCTCACTCGCCAGGAAATCTTTCGCGGATTGCGTCGCTTGTCTCCGGGTATCCGGGCTCAGACCCTCAAAAACGAGAGAGACCAGATTAATCTCGCGAAGCGTGGCGGACGCAGCGCTGGGGCCCACACGCGCGGCCGCGGCCCCGGTTTCAGGGGCGGATACGTCGCGGCCATGGCGATACTGAAAGCTGCGAACGGTCTGCGGAACTCCATCCTCCAGCACTTCGATATCCTCCTGCCGGAGATCGGTAACCAGCTTCTGATGCTTGTCCCGCGCAATGAAATCCAGCAGGACCTCCTGCGTGGTGGATTGTAAGACAGTTTGTGGAATTGCCGGCGTCCGATTCTGCTGAGCGACACCGCTGCAGATAGCGAACGCGGCGATAACTGCGATGGCGCGATATAGCATAAGGGCCCCTATAGAGAATATACGGCGGTTAAGCTAGCCTTTCTATAGCTATAACTACCTGAGGAATTTATCAATATTGCCATATTGTTAGCAGCGACCTATTGCACCTCGATCACCGCCGCACGCCGCGCGGAAGCGGCCGTGACTGTGACCTCATAAACCCCGGGATCGAAGCCGCTAAACGGTATCCCGCTCAAGACCCGCAGCGAGCCGTCTGCCTCGGCTGGAGGCAAGCTCGGGCGCGACTGGCTCACCAGCTTGCCATTGTGGGTGACCGCGATCCGCACGTCGGGATTCGAATTTGCGCCTGGATAGAGCAGGAAATAGACGCCTCCCACCGCGCCGCCCGACCGGGAGACCGTGGCCTTCACCTCGGGCGTGACTTTGCCGCCTGAGAACTGCAAGGGGTCGGTGAAATCGCGTTCTTCGACGGGCTCAACCCGCCGCACCAGCACCAGATCGCTCAGTGCCCCCGCGGAAGGAATCACCAGCGCGAGCTTGCGCGTACTGGCGGCGCCGCCGTCCACGTCTTTCGCCACGGCTTCCATACGATACCGGCCAGGGGGAAGAAACAACGGCAGCGTGACGGTCACCTCACCCCGCTCGAACTCCGCCCGTTTGTCCGCGGGCGCCTGAAACAGCAGATTGCGCGAAATCTTGCGCACCACCTGATCCTGCTCGTCCTTCACCAGCGCAAGGAACGCGACGTGAATGTGAAAAAGCCGGGAGTCAGCCGTGAAATGCAGGGCCCGGCTCGGCACCGAAAACACGGCGCGGCACTCGGTTGCGTCGGCTGCCGAGCGGAACGTCAGCACGCCGGCGTGGAAATCGAAGGTGTACGGCGAGGGCTGGCTATTGAGCGCCGTCAACGCATCGAACTCGAATGGCTCCAGGGATTCGCCGCCGAGCATGGGCAGCGCGAAGTAGCCGTTTCGGCCTTGCAGCCGGATTCCGGGCTTGCGCGAGCGAATCTCAATGGTGCGAAAATGGCCGTCATAATTCGAAGATGTGGGCGCGTACGCCAGCTCATAATGCGCCCGCACTTCTTCCATCACGTGGCGCAGGGGAACTCGCGCATCGTTGGTGTCGGAGATGGCGAATCCCCCGGTATCTTCCGCCAGGTCGCGCAGGTTGCCTTTCACATTGTTGGCCCCAGTTTGGTTAAGGCTGGTAATCAGTCTGCCCGTCCCGGACACTCTAAGCGACGATGCGGTGTCGAGGCCGCTCGGGTCCACGGTGTAGAAAGAGACGTTGGCGCGATTGGCGGCGCTGATCACGGCGCGAAAGCGCTCCGGTTGCTCGGAAGGCAACATCAGACCCTCGGAGAAATAGATGACGGTCTTGCGGCCGGGAAGTTGCGCCTGCGCTTCAATCAACTGCTGCAGGGCGTCAATCGACATATGGCCCGCGTAGGCGGTGAGGGTTTCGATGGCTATTCTCGCCATCGCCCGTTCGACCCCCGTGAAACGATCGGAAACCTGGGGCCCACGTTCCTCGGCGGAGCCCGGTCGGATCGCCTGGAACTGCTCAGGGGAGCCCGACAGGCTGTTGAGCTTCGCAATCGCGTTTTCCATTTCCTTCGCGTACTGCTGGTAGGCGCCGCGCATTGCGCGGTCGACTGCCTTATTCAGCAGATCGGCATCGTTGGTGTACTGTTGCAATAAGGCCAGGCGATTCTTGAGAGTAAATACGCCGACGTAGGTGTTGGGGTCGAGATCGTTTGCCAGGAAATCCTTCGCGGCCTGAGCTGCCTCGCGCCGGCTTTCCGCTCCGACGCCTTCAAAAACCAGCGACACCAGGTTGATCTCGCGAAGCGGTGAGGGCACGGCGCTGGGGCCGGCGCTCGCAGACGCCGGCCCCGGTTGAAGCCCAGCTTCGCCGCGGCCGCCGCGATACTGGAAGCTCCGCGCGGTCTGCGGAACTCCATCCTCCAGGACTTCCACGTCTTCCTGGCGGAGATTAGTAACCAGCTTCTGATGCTTGTCGCGCGCGATGAAATCGAGCAGGACCTCCTGAGTGGTGGAGCGTATGACAGTCGGAGGATTAGCCGGCGGCGGGTTCTGCTGAGCGACACCGGTGGAGATAGTCAGCGCGGAAAGAATCGCCAGGGCGTGGTGCGACATGGGCACCTCCTACGGTAAGGATACGCAAAAAAGAGGAGTTTTAGGTACGTTTATTTCACTTCGATTCGTCGACAACTTCCAGGGCATTAATAGAGGCGTAATTGCGGACGGGCATGAGCGAGATGACAAGCTTGCCCTCCGCATCCGGCTCCAGCCCGTGAATCGGAAGCACCACTGCCTTATCGCTGCCGTGGGCTTCCTTGAAGATATCGAAGCCGCGGCGCAACGCTACGCCATTGCATAGAATATCGAAGACGCGGCTGCCCACTCCGCCGCCGGCAAACTGGCCCGGGCCGAACCAGGCTTCGGCGAAATAAAACGTTACCCCATATCGCCCGGGCGGCACCGGAATCATATAACTGATGTTGCCGTACCGCTCGCCGTGCAGCAACTCCGGATCGTCGATGTTGATAATCGGCTCGGTGCGCATTACTAACTGGCCGCCGCGGGAGTAACCGTCGGCGCCCCAGGTGCGCCCCTGCTTATCGGTATAGGGGTGGTCCCGCGAAGCTACCCGGATGGGCACTAGTCTTCCGGCGGTTCCCGGTGTAATCTCAATGGCGCTCACCATCGCTGGATTGGTGCTGGGCTCGAACCTCAGGTGAAGTTTGCCATCCGCCGCGGGCGAAATGTCCTTAAACGCGCGGATATCCGCGGTGCTGGCGCCGACTTCCCGGATGACATCGAAATCCTGCAGAATAGGCACGGAATTGGCGAAAACGTGGAAGATACGGCTGGTCTCTCCGCCTCCAGCCACATTGTTTTCACCGTAAAGGTTCTCCGCAAAATAAAGCCGCAGCTCGTAAACTCCCGGTGGAAGCGGAATGTCGTATGAAAACGCGCCTTCGCGGCGGCTGACAAACAGACGTTGGTCGCGGGTGGCGGCGACGGTGTGACCGGTGGCATCGAAGACGGAGCCGCCCTGATAGTACCGGTCGCTTTGCCAGACTCGGCCGAAGCGGTCGGTGTAAGAACCGCTATTTGAGCCCGCCAAAATTCGGACGCTTTGCGACGGCGGGGGAACGATCCCGGGTACTGGAGGGGCTAAAACCATGCCCGGCTTGGCCGCCGACGCCTTCCAGATGAACATGCCGAAAACGGCCAACAAAGTCAGCGACAGCGCAATCCAGACTCCCGAACGGTTCCTGGAACCCCGCTCCAGAAGCAGCATGGGCGGAGGAGCGTTAAATGGGATAGGGTTATGGATCGGGGTAATCGTGTGTACCTCGGTCCACTTCGGAGCGGGAGCACTTACTTCGGCCGGTTCCGCCGCCACCGTCGCTTCCTCAACAATATGCGGCTGCGGCGCGAGTTGGCGCACGAAAGTCGGCGCATACTGCCCCGGCGGAATATCGATCCGCATGCTGTGTCCGGCGCCCTCGGCTTCATAATATTCCCGCAGGCGCTTGCGCAACCGGTGGGCCTCCACCCGCACGATGGAGTCGCGCTTTTGGTCGAAGTCCGCGGGCCGGCCCAACGCCTCCACGGCGATGTTGTACTCCTTGATCTGTTCCGCGGCGCCTTCAAAATATTTTTCGCAAACGTAGGTCAGCACCTGCGCGAGGTTGGGGGCGCGATCCAAAATGCCGGACGCGAGAAGCGATTCAAACTCACGCCTTTCCTGCTCGAACTCCGTGGTCGAGTGCATTCATTGTTCCCGAGAAGCTGAAGGTATTGACCGCAGTATACACTCGGTTGCCTGCCGGTACAAGAAAATTTCGTTTCGAAGCCCAAATTCCATGAATTGGAGCGACCGAAGAAACCCGGGTTACGCGTACCGTTACACCCGTAACAGGCGCCCGGAATGAGAGGCTTCTTGTCTGCTAGCCGACACCGGTGAAGCCTTCGCAGCTATTGTATTCCAGCGCGTTCTACGACGGTCAGTATCTGGTCGGCCGGTACGTTCCGCAGGGTTTGGCGAATCCCGCTGGGCCAGCGGATATCGATCTCGCGAACCACCTTCGATGCGCCCAGGCCGAAGTGAACCCGCGGGTCGCTGGAGCAGGCGTACCCCACCGCGGTGGTGGCGTGGTTGTACTGCTTGGAGCCGTCCTCGGCGGTGATCGCGATCTGCGCGCCCAGGCCCATGCGGTTGCTCTTGACGCCTGCCAGCTTGAGCATAATCCAATGATTGCCGTTCTTGGTGATGTTGTGGAAGTACTCCATTTTCCCATTCAGAACGGTCACCACGGCATCCACGCGGCCGTCGTTATCCAGGTCCCCGAAGGCCACACCGCGATGCGCTGCGGCATGTTGGAAACCGGGGCCGGCGGTCGAGCTCACATCCTGGAATGTGCCGTTCCCGAGATTCCGGAAAACACTGTTCGGCTCTTGGTATTGGCGGGAGGAGAAAAGCGCCACATTATCGAGCACGTTGCCGCGGGCGACGAACAGGTCCTTCCAGCCGTCGTTGTCGAAATCGAAAATCCCGTTGGACCAGCCAGACATGGTCCTGGTGGATGTTAGCCGGCTTTTGTAAGTGGCCTCCCAGAATTGATTGCCGCGGTTGTGGTAGAGAGGGAACGACTCGTTTTCGACGGCGGTGTGCCAGATATCGGGCCTTCCGTCGTTGTCCACGTCCTTGAAGTCCGCGCCCATGCCGGAGAGCGCCTTGGCGCTTTCCGGATAGGCCACGCCTTGTTCCAGCGCCACCTCTTCGAATTTCGTGCCGCCAATGTTATGGAAGAGAAAGTTCGGCATCGTGTCGTTGGTCACGAAGATATCCATGAAGCCGTCGCCATCGTAGTCCGCCATGACGGCAGTCATTCCCTTGCCGTAGTGCTTATTCAGACCGGCCTCGGCCGATACGTCGGTAAAGGTTCCGTCGCCATTATTGCGGTACAGAGTATCGGGTAGCGGCTGGTAGTTCAGCGGATGGCAATAGGCGCGCTTTCCCGCGGGGCCGCACATCGGGTCTTTGTTGACTTCCCATTTGCAATAGTTGACCACAAACAGGTCGAGCAGGCCATCGTTGTTATAGTCCACCCAAAGGGCGGAGACCGACCACATCTTCTTTCCATTCAGCATGCCTCCGCCAACGCCCGCCTTATCGGTAACGTCGGTGAAGGTGCCGTCGTGGTTGTTATGGAATAACTGGTTCTTAGTGACGCTTGCCAAGTAGATATCGGGCCAGCCGTCGTTGTCGTAGTCTCCCACGGCCACGCCCATCCCATAGCCTTGGCCGGCCAGGCCGGCTTTCTCGGTGACGTCGGTGAAAGTGCCGTCGTGGTTGTTGTGGTAAAGGCGATTCCAATACTGCGGTCCTTCCTTGCGCAGCGAGGGGATGGCGGCGCCGTTCACCACGTAGACGTCCAGAAAGCCATCGTTGTCGTAATCCAGAAGCGCCACGCCCGCCACCATGGTCTCCGGTTGATTCTTGTTGGGAGTGGGGGAACTGTCGGAGACGAAGGCGAGGCCGGCCTGAGCCGCGATTTCCTCAAAGACGATGGGACCCGCGACGGGCGCGGCGATGGAAAGGGAGACCGCTGCCGCAATCGAGATAAGGCTGACCAGGGCCGGGCGCCGGTGCGCACTGCTCATTTCGATCAGTCTAGCAGGAATCCCACAAGAGGTGATACTTTGGAGTGCGGAGGGTGGTCTGAAAAGCGCAATTGCGATGGCGATACCGGTGTTGGCGGCGTTTGTATGCCTCACCCTGCTCAGCGGCAATCCGTCCACGCTGGGCAAGCGGCCGGGCTTTGTGGATGTGGCCGGCCGCTCGGCCTTTTCCTATAAATCGAATAACAGCCTGGTGGTCCGAAAGTACTTTCCCCAGCCGATGTGCGGCGGCGTGGCCATCTTCGACTACGACAACGACGGGCGGATGGACATTTTCTTCACCAACGGCGCCCAACTGCCCGAGCTCAAAAAGACGGACGCTTCGTACTACAACTGCCTGCTGCACCAGAAGAGCGACGGCACCTTCGAGGACGTCACCGCCAAAGCGGGGCTGCTGGGAGAGAAACTGGACTTCAACTTCGGCGTGGCGGTGGGCGACTACGACAACGACGGCTACCCGGACCTGTTCATTTGCGCCGCCGGAAGAAACACCCTGTATCACAATAACGGGGACGGCACCTTCACGGACGTGACCGAGGCTTCCGGCATTGGCGGCAAGCCGCCAAACACGCTCAGCGTGGATGCCGCATGGTTCGACTACGACAACGACGGACTGCTCGACCTGGTGGTTTCCAACTACACCATCTGGACCCCGCAGACCGACATCCGCTGCACCATGGGCGAGAAGGATTTTTATTGCGACCCGCGGCGGTACAAAAGCGTGCCTCACCGCCTCTACCACAACCTGGGCCACGGGAAATTCGAGGACGTCACCGAGAAATCCGGGTTTGGCGCCGCGCCCGGCAAGGGGATGGGGATTTCGATCGCCGACTTCAATAACGACGGCTTCATGGACGTGTTCATCTCCAACGATACCGAGCCGAATTCCCTCTTCATAAACAAAGGCAATGGAACCTTCGAGGAACGGGGCCTCGAGTTAGGCGTGGCTTATAACGAAAATGCGCACGTCGGCTCGTCGATGGGCAGCGATGCCAAGGACTTCAATAACGACGGCAAGGTGGATATCTTCTATAACAACCTGATGGGGCAGATCTGGGGCCTCCTGCGGAACAAGGGGGACGGCTTCGATCACTATTCGTACGCATCCAAGGTGCAGAAACTAAGTGTGCCGTATTCGGGCTGGAGCAACGGATTCATCGACTATAACAACGACGGTTGGAAGGATATCTACTCGGCCAACGGGGATGTGGACCAGGTTAACGAAAAATCGGCGCAGCATGACACGATGTTCGAGAACGTGGACGGCAAGACGTTTGTCGACGTTTCCCAAGACATGGGAAAGGATTTCCTGCACGTGGGGTATCAGCGTGGTTCGGCCTTCGGCGACTTGAATAACGACGGCGCCCTGGACATCGTGGTGACTTCGCTCAATGAGCACCCGCGGATCCTCATGAATACCGCCGATAGCGGCAACCATTGGCTGCTTCTGAACCTGATCGGGCACAAGAGCGCGCGCGACGCCATCGGCGCGCAGGTCAAGCTCACCACGGCATCGGGCCGGGTGCTCTACAACCATGTCGCCGTCAGCGTAGGGTTCATGTCTTCGAGCGACAAGCGCGTGCATTTCGGCCTGGGCCCCGAGACTAAGATTTCGTCCATCGAGATCCGCTGGCCCAGCGGGATTCGCCAAACGCTGCGAAACGTATCGGCCGACCAGATCCTAAAGGTGGACGAACGGGCTGGAGAGCAATAACCGGCCGCCCTTCCCTACACCTGCGATTACTTGCCCTTATCCCTGTCCTTGGCCTCTTTGGCGTCTTTTTCGGCGTTAAGTTTTTGCACCAGGGCCCTTTCGCGGTCGCCATCCTGCTTGCGCTTCAGCCGGTAGTAGACCGTGGCCAGGCTGATATGCGCTTCGATGAATTGCGGGGAATCTTTCAGGATGCCCTCGAGTTTGATTCTCGCGTCCTCGAACTTACCCGCCTCCAGGTCGATGGTAGCCAACTGGTAGAGCGCGCCCGGATCGCCGGGGCGAACGCGCAGGGCGTGCTCCAGCAGGCGCTTGGCGCCCTCGAAGTCGTTATCCTCTTTCAGCATCATGGCAAGGTTCAGGTTCGAGCCGAAATCGTTGGGGTTCTGGGCGATTTCCTTCTCGAAGTCCTTCCGCGCCGCCGCCTGGTCGCCCACCGATTTATGGGCCATGCCGAGGTAGTAGTAGACGTCCGGCAGGTTGGGGTTCAAGGCCGCCGCCCTCTGCAAATCCGTCACCGCGCCGGTAAAGTCCATGGCATCCATTTTGGCCGTGGCCATCAGAAAACGGGCCTCCGCGGAATCGCCGTTGTGCAGGATAAGGTCGATCATCTGCTGTCCCTTATCCATGTTCTTCTCTTGCAGCAGCGCAGTCCCCAGCATGTAGGCTACGGCTAGGTCCGTGCGATCGGCGGCTGCCACGGGGGTCAGCAGGTCGATCACCTTCTTGTTTTGTCCTTGCCGTAGCCAGCAATCGGCCAGCAGATCCGTCACCTGCCGATTGGTGGGTTGCAAGATATGCAACGACTCGAACTCCTTGGCGGCATCGGAAATCTGCCCGGACTTGTAGAGCGAAAGCGCGAGGTTCAGCCGGATGCGCGGATCGCCGGGAAGACCTTTGAGCGCCTGCCGATACTCTGTAATCGCCTCGTCGTAGCGGCCCGTGCTGGCCAACGCCGCGCCGAGATTGGACCGGATCTGCGCCGCGTCAGGTTGGAGTTTCAGGAATTCGCGATAGAGCGGGATGGCCTTCTCCGGGGCGCCCGATTGGTGCAGCGACACGGCCTTCTGCAGAATCTGCTCCGGGCTATCCTGCGCCGGAGCCATCGAGGCCGCGAGCGCCGCGCCTGCTAACAACCAAATTAACTTCGCCATACTCGATCAGAATATCAAGTGGCGCAGCCCGCGTGGTTTCGCGCACCCACCAACGGCGACCTGCGCGGCCGGATCGACGCGGGGCAGATGCGCTGTTTTCGACCTGCTAGAAGCCTGAAGGGAACCACGGTAAAGATTTGGCTGCCACCCCCGTCGATCAGCGTGAAGCAGTGAGGCCGCTCATGGCCGCGATCAGCTCAGGCTTCACCAGACTCGCTCCCGCAACGGAGAGATGGTCGCGATCCTGATAAAGCTGTCTCCGCCGGCTATCGACGAACCGGATTTCCCCGCCATTCCGCGAAAACAGCGGCTCGATATCGACTACTCTCACGTTCTCAACCGCACAGCTTTTCACGATTTCGTTAAGGTCCGTCCGGGAAGCGCGCTCCTCCGCATTTTCGCGGAACGGCGGTCGATTCCCGTTCCGAATGCCTTCCCGGCTGGCGATTTCCGGCAACACCGGCGGCTGCGTGATGAGAAAAACAAAGCGCGCGTAGGGTTTCAGCTCCCCCAGGGCGATGGCAAGCCGGCTTCTGTCGTCCTGCAGCTTCTCCCACTTACAGACGAACACCAGAAAATCGGGCCTCTCTTTCTTCACGATGGCAAGGGAATCCGCCCACAGTTGGGAATTCCGCCCCGCGGAGTTCGGGAGGGGATTTCCGGCTTCCACGCTGATCACGTCGAGCCGCAAATCGCGCTCCCGTGCGATTTCTTCCGCCATTTTGCCGTACATCGAGCCGTGGCTATCGCCCATGAGGACCATCGAGCCATTTTTGCCGGCTGGATTGAAACGCAGCCCGCCGTTGCGGACGGCACGCGCGTCCGCATTCACATAATTGGCATTCCTCACGACGATGCCGAGGGGTATCAACACTGCCAGAGAGCAGGCCAGAGCCGCGAATGCCAGCCCGCGGCTGCCCGGACGGTTCAGGAGGACCCGCCCCGGCTGTTCGATCAGCGTAAAAGAGAGTGCGGCGGCGCCGAAGCTGACTAATATCTTCAAGCCCATCCTGACAAGCCATGGCTGCCAATAGAATTGGTAGTCCACCAGGGAGAACACGGGCCAGTGCCACAAGTAGAGCGAGTAAGACAAGCGTCCCACCAGAACCAGAGGCTTGGAAGACAAAATGCGGTCGTTGCCGGGCAACAGGAGACATACCGCGCCGGCTACCGCAAGGATCGAATACTGGCCGGAGAGCAACGAGATAGCGATGAGAATCCAACCTATATATGGCAGGCGGAACAGCCCGCCCCGCCAGTTAGCGAGAATGCTTCCGGCGAGCAGTTCCCACGCCCGTGCAGGGAGCAGATAGAACGCCCATTCGGGCCGTACACGATGGAGCGCGACATAACACAGGAAGCTGACAGCGAAAAGCCCCGCCAGCACGTGGATCCGGTATTTGCTGGTCTGCCGAAAAAGGAGCAAGAATGCAGCCGGGAACAACAGATAGAACTGCTCTTCCACCGAGAGCGACCAACAGTGCAGGAAAGGCTGGGAATCGGGAGAGAGAGCAAAATAATTTCCCTGCAACAGGAATTTCAGATTGGCGATGGACGCGGCTGCCGCGGAAAGCGTTGCGCCCGTGGAGGCCAGGTCTTGCGGGGAATAAATCAGGGCAGCTCCAACGAGCGTGGCCAGCGCGACCGCAAAAAATGGGGGCAGAAGGCGCGCGATGCGCCGCTGATAGAAACGTCCAAAGCGGAATCGCCGGCCCTCGCAGTCCCGCAGAATGATGGAAGTGATCAGGTAGCCTGAGATAACGAAAAAGATATCGACCCCGGCGAATCCCCCGGGCAGCCATCGGCGGTTCAGATGGAACAAGAACACCGCCAGTACGGCTACCGCTCTCAAACCATCGATGGCGGGACGGTATTCGGTACCGGGCGAACGAGGGGCGGCGGGCATTTACCCGTGTAGTGTTGCGGCACGGGGAACTGTCTCACCAACCTCACGCCTTTGCCAGGCGAAGCAGCGTCTCTTCCAGGATTCCACGCACCAGCGCGATTTTGTATTGGTTCTTTTCGAGCGCCACAGCGTCTTTTGCCGCTGCCATTGCTGCGGCCTCCACCGTCGCATTATCGAGCGGCTTACCCACCAGCGCCTTCTCGGCCTCCGGGGACCTCCAGGGCGCCGCCGCCACGCCGCTCAGCACCACCCGCGCGGCCGCCACTTTGCCGTCCGCCAGCGTTACGGCGATGGCCGCGCCGGCTATGGCGAAATCGAAAGCGCCGCGCTCGCGGACCTTGCGGTAGGTGCTGCGCTCCCCCTGCGGTACTGCGTCCAGCAGGATTTCGGCCGTCCATCGCAAGATTGGATTAATTTGATCCGGGGTGTCTATTTTTCGGATGTTTTCAGATAAACTGATCTTTTAACTGCTTTCGATGACAGCGAAGGGAGCCTAAATGCGACGCCGCACAATTTTGGGAGCGGGAGTTTCCGTTGCCGTCACCGGCTCGTTGATCGGCTGCGCGCGAGGACACTCCTCCAGCCAGTGGCGCTTTTTTACCCCCTCGGAGGCTCGCACGGTGGACGCGATCTGCGAGCAGCTCATCCCCGCCGATCGCGATCCCGGAGCGAGATTCGCCGGGGTGGTCACCTACATCGATATTCAACTCACCAGGGCCTTCCGCAAGCACCGCCAGGCTTATCGAAAAGGTCTCGCCGAAGTGGATTCCGCGAGCCGGGCGAAATTCGGCCAGCCGTTCGCGGACTTATCGCCCGGGCAGCAAGTCGACGTGCTGCGCGGTGTCGAACAGACCTCCAAGCCGTTCTTCGAGCTCGTCCTGGCCCACACCCGCCAGGGTTTCTACGGCGACCCGCGCCATGGCGGCAATCGCAATCGGGTCAGTTGGAAGATGGTCGGCCTGCCGTTCCCTCCGGTGCGCGGGCGCCAGCACTACGAGGGCCTATGAAGCACGTCAACGCGGTCATCGTAGGCGCTGGAGCGGGCGGCGGCGTGGTGGCCAAAGAGCTTTCTACCGCCGGCTTGAGCGTGGTCTTGCTGGAGCGCGGAAAGTGGTATTCCGCCGCCGATTGCCGCAAGGATGATCTGTACAACCAGCGCACGTCGGTGCTCGGCGCCAGTTTCGGTCCCGACGACGAGCGCAATCCGCGCGTGGTAGTGGATGGCCACGGCCGCGAGAGTGTCGTGCCCCCGAGCGATGGCGGATACAGCAACAACGCGGCGTGCGTGGGCGGCGGCACGTTCAGCTACGGGGCGCAGGCCTGGCGCTATATGGAGAAGGATTTCCGCATGCGCTCCACGTATGGCGCCGTGGAAGGCAGCACGCTGGAAGACTGGCCCATCTCCTACGACGACCTGGAGCCCTTCTACGAAAAGGCCGAATGGGAAATGGGCGTCTCGGGCGACGATAGCGGAAACATTTTCAAAGCTCCCCGCCGCAAGCCGCTTCCCATGCCGCCGCTGCCGCCCGGCAAGGAACACGCGATCCTGGAACCGGCCGCCCGCCGATTGGGGCTGCACCCGTTCCATATCCCGATGCTGCGGAATTCCGTCCCGTATAACGGACGGCGATCCTGCATGCGGTGCCGCTGGTGCGTGGGGTTCGCCTGCGAATTGAGCGCGCGCACCGGAACCCACAACACCGTCATCCCCACAGCTCTCGCGACCGGCAATTGCGAGCTCCGCACCGAGTGCATGACTCGCGAAATCCTGCTGGACAGCGCCGGAAAAGCCACGGGAGTCGCCTATTTCGATGCCGATAACCGGCTCCAGCAGCAGACCGCCGACCTCGTGATCGTTAGCGCCGGGGCGGTGGAATCGGCCCGCTTGCTGTTGAACACCCGGCACCGCTTGTTCCCCGCCGGCCTGGGAAACCGAGGGGACTGGGTGGGGCGAAATTTGCAGGGCCACTCCTACTCCGGTGCCAACGGCATCTTCGAATTCGATACCTTCGACGATATCGGCCCCGGCGCTTCCATCGCCATCTGCGATTACAACCACGGCAACCCCGGATTCGCGGGCGGGGGAATGCTGGCCAACGAGTTCATCCGCCTGCCTTACCATTTCGTGACGTCCATGCCCCCGTGGGTGCCGCGCTGGGGCGCAGAGCAGAAGGAATTCATCCGCAAATACTACAAGCGGACCGTGGTGATTTTCGGCCCCGTGCAGGAACTGCCGGTGTTCGACGCGCGCGTCCAGGTGGACCCGAAAGTGAAGGACGCCTGGGGCATTCCGGTGGCGCGTCTTTCCGGAGGCCGTCACCCGCACACCATCGAGACCGGAAAATTCCTGGCGAGCAAAGCCGAAGCGTGGCTCAAGGAAGCCGGCGCGACGCGGACCTGGACCCGCATTCCCGGCCCCGGCCTCAGCGGCGGCCAGCACCAGGCCGGCACCTGCCGCATGGGCAACGACCCGAAATTGTCCGTCGTGAACCGCGATTGCCAGCTCCACGACGTGGACAACATTTACGTGATCGACGCCAGCGTACACGTGACCAACGGCGGGTTTAACCCGGCGCTCACTATCCTGGCGAATGCCTATCGCGCTTCTTCCAACCTGCTGCGCGCCTGGAAGGGATCGAAGGTGATGTCGTGAAAAAGTGGATCCTTGGAGCGGCGCTGGTGGCCGCGGCGGTGCTCGTCATGGTGCCGGCGGCGAGCTTCTATTTCGAGACCGGCAAGGGCCGGCGCTGCACCAGTTGTCACGAGATGCAGCCGGTCTATGACAAGTGGACGGACTCCAGCCATCGCGGCATCGCCTGCGGAAAATGTCATGGCGATGCGTTCACCACCGACGTGTCGTTCCACATGACTAACGCCCAACGCGCCTACGCGCACCTGCGCGGCGATCTGCCGGAGCAGATCGGCTTCCCCAACCGCTACGCCCTGGCCATGACGGAGCAGTGCCAGGGCTGCCATCGCCAGGAGTACGCCGCGTGGCAGGCGGGGCCGCACAGCGCCACCTACGCGCGCATCTTCCTCGACAAGAAGTACAACGCGGAAAACCTGCTGATGGACGATTGCCTGCGGTGCCACGGCATGCAGTTCGAGGGCGGCATCGCGGCGCTCGTCACTCCCATCGGCCGCAAAGGTCCATGGCGCCTGACGGACGCGAAACTGACCGGCATGCCGTCCATGCCCTGCGTCACGTGCCACGAGATGCATCGCGAGGGCCAGCCCATGAACAAGGCCGGCGAGAAGGGCACCGTGCTGGGGCCTTCGCAGGAAATTACACGGCCCTCGCTGGCGCTGTTCGACCGGCGCACCGAGCAGTACATTCCGGTGGCCGACCTGCCTCTGCCGGCGATGTTCGATAGAACCCGCGCGGTGAAGATGAGCAACGACCGGCGCCAGGCTCTCTGCTACCAGTGCCACGCCCCGCTTTCCACGGCGCAGGTGGGCAGCGGGGACGACCGCACCGGAATGGGCGTCCACGAAGGCATCAGTTGCCTGGCGTGCCACGCGCAGCACGGGCAAACCACCAAGGCGTCGTGCGCCACCTGTCATCCCAAGATGTCGAATTGCGGGCTCGACGTGGAGAAGATGGATACCACGTTCGCTTCCACCAAGAGCAAGCACAATGTCCATTGGGTGAAGTGCGCGGACTGCCATACCAAGGGCGTTCCGAAGAAAAAAGCGCCCGCCGGAGAGACTGGGGACTAATCCTTGAAGACAGGGCCCGGCGCGTTAATTGCCCAATATGGGCCCTAAGCGACAGATGGGGCCTGTGCGAGGAATGGCCGTCTGGCCGGGTTCTGCCGCTCCCACTGAGAGCACGTCACCTGAGGGCCCGCCACCATGGCGGGTCTCGCTCATTTGATCTTGGTGAGCGGTGTGTCGCGGGAGTGATCCGGAATACGGACCGCGGGAATCAACTCGCGTCAGCCCCCTGGGGTGGTGCCGGCCAGGAAGAGAGGGCGGTTACCGAGCGTGGGTGCAGCGGACAGCCAATGAGAGCCGTGTACAATGTCCCTATGGGCGCTGAGAAAACGCTACAGCGGCTTCTCAGCGGAACTGCGGATGCCGCCATCCGTTTTGACGATCTGTGCCGGTTGCTCGAAAGGTTGGGCTTTGAGAAACGCGTACGAGGCAGCCACCACCTTTTCCGTAAGAGCGGGGTGGAGGAGAAGATCAACTTACAACGAGCGGGCGCCAACGCAAAGCCGTACCAGGTCAAACAAGTCCGCGCGGCAATACTGAAGGCGAAGCTTGGTTTCAAGCCATGATCAAATACGAAGTCATCATCTACTGGAGCGAAGAAGACGAGGCGTTTGTGGCAGACGTGCCAGAACTTCCAGGGTGCTCTGCGCACGGCGATACTCAGGAGAGCGCCTTGAGTAACGCTCAGGATGCGATTCGCTTGTGGGTCGACACAGCGAAGGAATTCGGAGATCCGATTCCGGAACCGAAGGGACGTCGCTTGATTCTGGCCTGACCTGGGAGACAGTCGCGCAGGCCGCGGTCGGACAAGCGCTTTTTGCCGGAAATACCGCCATACTCTGGCGGCGTTGGGCTGACAATGCTGTGGACGGCGTTTCACGGGAGAAATCCGTCAGCGCCCCTGTATACGGCCCACGCTCTCGGTTGGACCAATGTTCGAGTAGCGCGTGATCCAAGAGCAATCCGGACATAACACATGTACGACATAGCAACTGCTCGGAGGGGGCTGCTGCACTCTGGCGCGTACAGCCGTTCGGCAAGTTCGGGATGCCACCAGTTGTAAACAGGCACGCTAAAAACGTAGACTGGCGGCAGCGCTGTTCTGCATTTGCGGCGCCTTTTCTTCCGCTCGCCGTTCGGCGGCAACTGGAATCAAGGTACCGGCCGTTAGGCCCATAGGGGCCCCAACGAGAATTTTGTTCCCGTTATGACGGTTTCAGGCGGCAACCCTGAGGCCGACTGGAAGAAGCCGGCCGACTCCTGAACGCCTACGCCGCCGCCATTCTGGCTTCTGACTCCTGACTTCCTCGACTCCCATATCCCGCAGGGATATCAAGGCCGAAGCCTTGGCTAGTTAGCGGGCGGTTGGCCGAACGCAGCAGCGCCCAGAATTACAAATGCATTGGCGAATGAAATGGACTTCAACGTTGCGCGGCGTTATAGTTCCTGTGTGTTCGTGCAGGCGCGTACACAAAGGGGCTGTAAATACCATGTTGCAAAAGTATGTACTGCTCGGCCTGTATCTGGGAGGATTGGCGTCATTCGCGCAACCAGGCAATCGAGTAAACCTCGGGCGCTTGCAAACCGGAGCAACGGTTTCCTTCGTCCGCTCCACGGCGGACGGGTGGGGCATGGAGATCGCGGGGGCGGCTGCGCCGCGCATCCTCCAGCCGAAGCCCGCAAAGCTGGAAGTCTTTCGCTCGGGAGACGACATACGCCAGCTTGCAGCCGGATACAAGACGGCCATTATGACCGCGGCTGGAGTCGAAGCTCGGGCTGACATCGCTTATGCCGAGGGCGTTGTCTTCCACGTCAACGACCAGTGGAGCATCAGCGGCTCCGTCGTTTCCGTTCGCAGGAAGGTGGAAGTCACGGGAACCACGCCGGGCGGCTTTGACTCGTCGGTCGAGTTCACGGTCGACCCGTCCGTAGGTTGGGCCGACGTGAATTACATGGCGCCGGGCACGCTATACGGCGATCCCACATATGATGGCGCAGGCTCGCCCGGCGGCACGGCGAACTACGCGGCCCACCGCTTCATGATGCGCGAGGATATACTCCCGGCGCCTCTGTTCGCGCTTTCCTTCAGCAACGGCGCCTCCGTAGCCATGCTGGACCCTGCACCGAGGGGCGACACAACCGTGACGGAAACGCCGACAAACGCCGTGATGACCGATGCGCGGTTCCAGTTCGGCGCACTGGGGGCCTGGCAGTCAGACGAGGGCCCCATCGAGTTCGGCTTCCGCTTTCCAGGAACCACGGGCAGTGTGGGAGGCGGTCGCGGCGCGCCGGTGGCTCCAGCTACAACCAGATGGGTGAGGCGCTATCACCCGATCACTCAGGGCGTGGCCCACAGCTACCAGCTAAGCTTTCGCTTCGGCCAGAACGAATCGTTCCGGGACGTGGAGCGGGATGCCTGGCGGTGGGCGTGGAACACGCTGAAACCGCCCGTTTACTATATCGACGTCGAGCAGATGCGCCGCGTTCTTACGGACCATCTGGAGTCCACGGCCGCCACCATCGACGGACGCACCGCCATCCCCTTCGTTCTCTCCACCGTAGTGGACGACCTGCAGTGGAACTGGACCATGGTGGCCATGGGCTTTGTCGGCAAGAATATCGAGTGCGCGGACGAGTTGTTACGCGAAGCCGATCGCGATAAAAGCGAGCGCGGCCAGAAAATGCGCCAGACCGGTCTGGCCATTATCTCGTCGCTGATCCAGGCCCTGCCCACCGTGCCCCTGCAGGGGACCGGCTACGATCTCAAAACCGGGAAACCGTGGGAACCGGAGCACGACTGGCTCGCTCCCTGGCTGCGAAACGCCACCGAAGACATGCGCGTGCTGATGCGCGCCTACCGGCGTGAGCGCGCCCTGGGCCGCCAGCATCCGGAGTGGTTCAACTGGGTCCAGCAATATGCCGAATGGCTCATCCTGCAGCAGCGGCAGGATGGATCCTTCCCCCGGCGTTGGAAACGCGGAAGCAACGAGGTTGCCGAGGCATCGGGGACGACAAGCTACAACCCCGTGCCGCTGCTCGTGCTGATGAGCGAAGAGACCGGCGACCCCAAGTACAGAGCGTCGGCGATCCGCGCCGCCGAATACGTCTGGTCTAATTACGGAACGCGGGGAGTCTTTATCGGAGGCGCAATCGACAATCCGAATATCACCGATAAAGAGGCTGGGATGCTCAGCATGGAAGCTTACCTGAGTCTCTATGACTCCACCAAGGACCCCAAGTGGCTGGAACGCGCCAAAGCCGCCGCTAATTTCGCCGAAAGCTGGATCTGGATCTGGAACCTCCCGATGCCGCCGGACCAGGACGACGCGAAGCTTCACTATAAGAGGGGCGTTCCCACCGTCGGTGTCCAGGCCATCACCGCGGCGGCCTCCGGCGGCGTCGACGAGTACCTGGATTGGGCCGTGCCCTCTTACGCCAAGCTCTACAACCTCACCCAGGATCAGCACTATCTCGACGTGGCCCGAGTCCTGCTGCATGACACGAAATCCATGGTCGCTCTCCCGGGACGCCAGTACGACGTGAAAGGCATAGGCTGGCAACAGGAAGGCTGGCGTGTGGGTCCGGGCTCCTCGCGCGGCATTGGAGGTCACCGCTTCTGGTTGCCGTGGATTTCCGCGAACCACCTCTACGGAATCTCGGGCCTGGAGGAGTACGATCCGGCCCTGTTCAAGAAGCTATCCACCAAGCCGGCCGTACCGCCGGGAACGGCGGCGAAGTGACGACCATGCGGCTGGCCCGTAATGAAAACGCTTGCAGCGGATTTTTGCGCCGTGTTAGCATTTGGTCGAACCTCACGCGACTAAGGAGTTACAGCCTAATGAAATACGCAATAGCGGCGACGGTGCTCGCCGTGGCTTCCATCGCCTTTGCTCTGGATGGCCAATTCGGAATCCACGACCCCTCCACGGTTGTGCTGTGCGACGGCAAGTACTATACCTACGGCACCGGCGGCGCTCCCCTGGTGTCCGATGACGGCTGGACTTGGCGCGCTGGGGTAAGGCCCTTGCTGACGGGAGCGGCTCCGGACGTCATCCACATCGGCGACCGCTACTACATGTACATCGCCAACCCCCGGCTCCCGGCGCCGGAATCCGCCCCGCCGCTCGCCAAGGGTGGGAACCCCGCGAGCAGAGCTTTTGTCTACATGATTTGGAGCAAGACGCTCGATCCGAATTCCCCCAACTACAAATGGAACGAAGGCGGCGTGGTCGACTCCTCAAACGGCGTGGAGGATTCCAATGCCATCGATCCGGGCTTGTTTCTCGATCCCACCGACGGCAAGTTGTGGATGGTCGACGGCTCCTATATCGGCTACATCCGGCTGGTCCAACTGGATCCTAAGACGGGCTTGCGGATCAACCCCAAAGACAAGCCCATCAATCTCGCTATCAACTGCGAAGCGTCCGATATGATGTACCACGATGGCTGGTATTATCTTCTGGCCACGCACGGCAGTTGCTGCCGGGGGGCGGACTCGGGTTACAACATCCGCATGGGCCGTTCCAGGAAGGTCACCGGCCCCTACCTCGACGCCGAGGGTGTCGACATGATCCTGGGCGGCGGCACGAAGCTCATTGGTTCCGGCGGCCGCCTGGTTGGCCCCGGCCATTTCGGCCTGCTCGATCTGGGACAGGGCGTGATGAAGTTCTCCATGCATTGGGAAGCCGACTTCGACAAGGGGGGCGCCAGCGTGCTGGATATCCGCCCGCTGCTGTGGAAAGATGGCTGGCCGGTCGCTGGCGTGAACATGAAGGAAGGCACCTATGAGATCGAGTCGCAGCGCACCGGCACGTCTCTGGAGCTTGCCGTAGAGGGAGTGCCTGTCGGCGGCCCGCGCGGCAGCGGCAGGGGCGGCGGCCGGGGAGCCGGCGCACCCGGGGGACCCGGCCGGAGCGGAGCAACGGGACCCGGCGGCGCACCTGCACCTGGGGCAACGCCTCCGGCGGCGGCGCCTGGCGGCACGGCTGGACGGGGCGGCGCGGCAGCCCCCGGCGGCGGCAGGGGAATGTTCGCCGGCGCTTCTACTCCGGTCCCGAACCAGGATCCGTCGCAAGTTTCGACGAATTGGCCTGCTGGCAACGTTCCCGTCCGGATGGCGAATTACCTGGTCCAGGCCCAGCAGAAGTGGGCCATTGCCCCGGCCCCAAACAGCGGCGGCTACCCCGGCTCGCCGTATTTCAAGATCACCATCGCCGGCACGGACCGCACGCTGGCCGCCACCGAAAATGCCGAACTGGTCGTCCTCCCGGCCTTCACCGGAGCGCCGGAACAATTGTGGCGTTTCGACCAGCTTGCCGACGGCACTTGGCGCATTATGCCCAAGTCGGTCCCCAATTCCAAGGAAACGATGGCCCTCACGGCCATAGGTGCCAGTTTCGCAACGCTCGAGAAGTTCGATCCATCGAGCAATAAGCAGCACTGGCTGGTCAACTTGCCGTGAGCATCAATGTCTGCCAAGGATCTTTCATGAATCGGCTCTCTAAACATCACACATCCGCTATCGCCGTACTGGCCGCCTCGGCGTTTCTGGCGATTGCCGCCGCTTCGCTCGCCGCGGCTCAAGGTCTTGGGCCTTCCCTGACAAGTCCCTCCACGCCGCAAAAGGCTCCCGACGCGCTCGGCTTCATCCCGCGCTGGCTGCTGCTGGAGCCGATCGGCGTCAACGGGCTCGGCGACAGCGCCGTCCAGGCGATGGTCAAGAAGGAGTATTTTCCCGACCAGTTCACCGTCATTCCGAACGATGGCGACAAGGTGACCGTCGGCGACGCGCAACTCACCTGGCACGCTGTGGACACTAGGAACTACAACGTCAACCTTTATCATTTCGGCATCGCCCTGGGCAAACCTACGAGCAATGTGCTCTTCTGGGTTGTCACCACCGTGAACTGCCCGCAGGAGATGCAAAACGTGCGCCTGGCCATCGGCTCCAACGCGGCCTCGGTCTGGTGGGTCAACGGCGAAGAGCTGATCGGCATTTACGGCGATCGCCAGACCGTCATTGACGATGGCGTCTCCAAGCGCATCACCCTCAAGAAGGGGCCGAACATCGTACGTGCAGCCGTGGTCAACGGCGGCGGAGCCACCGACTTCTGCGCCCGGTTGCTCGGTGCGGACGATAAGCCGCTGAAGGGTTACACCGTGAGCGTGGGCGGGAGCCGCAAGTAAGCCCCGCGTTTTCCATCGGGACAAATCGGAAAGGACAAAATCAGTGTTGCGGAAAAATCTATTCCATACCCTCACGCTGGCGGCGGCGCTGTCACTGCCATCCGGCGCGCTGGCTCTCAACTATACCGGCACCCAGAAGAACCAAGCTACTTTCGAGACCCTGGAAGAAGCCCGCGTGAGCGGCCCCGCAGCCGTGGCCACGATCGATGGCAACACCGCCAGGACTTTCAAGTCCCATCCGGCGCTGGACGGCTTCCCGAAGGGAACGGCATACATCTACAGGTCGGCCAACATGTACGGCGGTCACGCCGCGGCCCGGATGAATACCAACATCATGGTGTTCGCGGAGAAGGCCTTCCCGAACAAGGACGCCGCGCTGCAATACCTCAAGGATCTGGGCGTAATCAAGATCATCGACGAGGCGATCGGCAGCGTCGTGCTGGTCACCCCGGCGAATGGAAAAGCCTTCGCCGCCGGCGACCAGAAAAACTACTATGGCCTCCAGACGGCCATGTTCGCGCAGAAGGCGTCCGAACCCGGCGGCAGAGGCGCGCCGGGATACTGCGACGCCGAGTACTTCGGCGGCTTCGGCTACCTGTACGTCATTGGGATCGACGGCGGCGCAACCTACCTGAACAACTACATCGCCGGAACGGTCGATTACGTCGGCCGCATCGCGGGCATGCTGCTCATCAACGGCAAGATGGAAAGCGCCCGGCCCGTGGCTGGGCTGGTTCCCGCATACCTGGTGAACGCGGCCGATTTCATCGTGGACAAGTACAAAAAGGCCAACGGCGCGAATGCCTACGAAAGCGCCAGCGGGGTTGAGGCCTACTACGACCAGGCGCTGCCGATCAGGCGGGTGGTGGTGGCGAAGGACCAGAATCCGGATGCCGCCAAGTACGTCAAAGACGCCTACTACAATCTGTTCGTCAAGGCGATGCGCGTCGGGGTGCTCAATCGCGGTTTGAATTCGGCCTCTACTCCGTATCAGGGCTACGGCATGGACCAGGCGCCCTATTCCCTGTGCGAGCGCAACGCTGTAATCAACGGCGTGACGAAGGACCGCATCCACGTAACCGTCAAGTCCGAGGACCGTTTCAACGACGTGAAGACCCCCAACGGCGAGTTTTTGCAGTACTGGGTTGAGTATCTGCCTGAGGAAGTGGTCAAGGGCACGGCACCCGCGGGCACGGTGCCGCTGTGGCTCGCGGTGCATGGTGGCGGAGACGATCCGCGGCAGTTCGTGGACGAGATTGGCCTGCTCCCCCTGGCCGGCTCCGAGCGGTTCGCCATCGTGGCGCCGGATCACTCGACCATATCGAACCTCTTGTCCGACGTTCTGCCCAAGCTGGTGAAGTACATGCTCAAGACATATCCCGCGCTGGATGCTTCGCGCGTCTACGTCACGGGTTACTCGATGGGCGGTGCTGCAACGCTCAGGGCCATCAACGGCGACCCGTCCGTGTTCGCCGCCGCGGTCCCGATGGCGGCGGCTCCTTACACCGGCACGCCGGAACAGGTCGCGCAGTTCGCAAAGGCGCACATGCCTGTCATGTTCACGACCTCCGCCTTTGACCTGGGCGGCGCATTCGACCAGGTGAAGGGAACCATTGCCATTGGCTACCAGACCCAGCTCAATTTGTTCCTCGGCTACAACGCCATGAAGAAGATCGACGCGTACGACTTCAAGACATACCCGATCAACGGCTTCAAGGCCGACCGGACGGAACGTGTCACGCTCAATGGCGAGTATGAGAATACGCGCTGGTATTTCAACGATGCTGATGGCGTCCCTATGGTTGCCCTGGCTTATACGGCGGACCTGGTGCACGCCCTGTACCCTGAGTATGGCAAGATCGCCTGGGAGTTTGCCAAGCGCTTCTCCCGCGATCAGAAGACCGGCGCGATCAAGTACAACCCGTATGCGAAGTAAGGCCGAAAAAATTTGTTTGCCGGGTGAGGCCGGCGCATAACCTCCTGCCGGTGCGCGCCCTCAGCCATGTGTTTGGGGGAAAGTTCGTGGCCGGTTTGCGGGAACTCCACGCAACCGGAAAACTCGGCTTTCACGGTGGACTGGTGGGTTGCCGCGTTGCGGCATTTGCGGCTATGGCGAGGCCGAGCACGCGCTCCGCAGTCTCGGTTGCTACACTGAGCGGATGGCGATCCCCAGCCATCGTCGCCGCCCGGGATGGCCTCGTCGCGGTTGGGTTTCCGCTGCTTCTTCTGCGGCGTGATCGCGAACGAGGGATGATTTGCATGTTTCACTCGTTCACCTGCGATTCCAAGATTGCCCCCCATTCGACCACTCGCGGGGTGGCATGCCCGCTGACAATTGTCTTGCGGTGTATACTGAGGGCTCGTGGCGAAAGGCTTTCAGTTGTCAGCTCTCAGTTAGTGACCGCGACGCAAGCAGTCTCTGTGAGGCTGCGCCCAAGGCCCGTTTGCCATTGGGGACCTTTGGGGGCGCCAGCCTGAGAGCTGAAAGCTTTACGAAATGTCCATCATTCAAAAAGCCGCAATCTTCGGCGCCGGCGGCGCGATTGGCCGGGCGCTGGCTCCGGAGCTGGAACGGCGCGGCATCCCGTTTCGAGCGGTGGGGCGCGGCAAGGCGAAATTGGAAGCGGCGTTCGGCCGGATGGCGCACGCCGAGATTTTCGATGCGGACCTGACGGACTTGCGGTCGGCGGGTGCGGCGGCGCGCGGGGTGGACACCATTATCTACGCGGTGGGTGTTCCCTACGCTTCCTTCCAGTTGCATCCGGCGATGATCCGCACCACCATCGAGGCGGCAGCTTCGATGCAGGTGGCGCGCCTGGTGCTGGTGTCCAACGTTTATACCTACGGGGTGCCGCGGACTTCGCACGTTTCCGAGACGCATCCGCGGGAGCCGGAGGCGCACAAAGGAAAGTTCCGCAAAGAGCAGGAAGACGCGGTGCTCGAGGCACACCGCAAGGGCCACTTGCAGGGGATGGTGGTGCGGCTGCCGGATTTCTACGGACCGCATGCCGATCTCAGCCTGGCGAATCCGATTTTTCGTGCGGCGGCCGCTGGTAAGACGGCCAACTGGCTTGGCCCGGTGAACGCCCCGCATGAATTCCTGTTTGTGCCGGATGCGGGACCGGTAATCGCGGACCTGGCGGGGTGCGCGGAGTGTTATGGAGAGGCGTGGAACGTCGCCGGCGCCGGCGAGATCAACGCCATGGACTTCATCACGCGGGTGTATCGCGCCGCGGGCAGGAGTCCCAAATACCGGTCGGTGGGGCGCGGATTGTTGAAAATCATGGGCTGGTTCAGCCCGCTGTATCGCGAACTGCCGGAGATGCTGTACTTACAGGAGACGCCGGTGCTGCTCGACGATGCTAAATTACAGGCTAAGTTCGGCGCCGTGCACAAAACCAGTTATGACGAGGGTATCCGGCGGACGCTCGAGTGGATGCGCGGATGATACAATCGCCCTTCACCCTTAACTCGTGACCAGCGAAAGTCCCAAACGTTTTCCGCTTCTCATCGGTTCGGCCGTCTTTGCCTTTTTCTGGACCGTAGCACGCGCCTCGGTGCAGTCGCTGACCATCGACGAGGCCGACACCTATCTGGCTTGGGTATCGCCGGCATGGCCGTCGCACTGGACCCCACACTCCAACAACCACGTTCTCAATTCGATGTTGATGCGGCTTTTCACGTCGATTTTCGGAGCGTCGGCGCTCTCGCTCCGGCTTCCGGCGCTCATCGGCGCGGCGCTGTATATCGGCGCGGTGTACTGCCTGGTGCGTCTGATTTCACCGCGGCGCATGCTGCAATGGGCGCTGTTCATGTGCCTCGTGTTCAGCCCGTTTGCGATGGATTACCTGGTGGCGGCGCGGGGGTACAGCCTCGCTTCGGCGTTTCTGCTGTGGATGATCGTCATTGCGGCGCGGCATCAGGCGCAGGATCCACCCACGCGGGCCGCGGAATTGTGGCGCACGTGCGTACTGATTTCAATTTGCGGGGCGCTCTCAGTGAGCGCCAATTTTTCCTTTGCGGTGGCCGACGCGCTCACGGCGCTGGGACTGTTTCTATGGATCTGCCGCGAACATCGGCGGGATTACTTGCGGATTCTCGCCGGCTTCACGCTGCCGGGGCTGGCGGTGGCCTACTTTCTGGTAGGGTCGGTGGTTCGGGCGTGGCCCAGGAGCGAATTCACATGGGGCACGGATTCGCTACTCAAAACGGTACGGAGCCTCTTGAGCGCGTCGCTCTTCGAGCCAAATGAGTACCTCTTACATCCCCGGCTGCGCCACTATTTCGTTCATTTTGGGACGTTCTTCTACCCGATTTTGGCGGCTTTCGTGGTATGGCGGGTGGCGATGCTGATTCTTGAGCGGAAGGCGGCTCAGAACGATGGCGCTCGAAACTTGACTGCCGTGGCAACCATCTGCGGGGCGGTTTTGCTGGCCGCGCTGGCCGGCCATCAATTTCTGTATGCGGCATTTGGCATCCCGTTGCCGCTCGATCGCACCGCAATGTGGGTGCTGCTGCTGTTTCTCGCGCTGGCGGGTGCGCTGGCGGCATTGCCCTTACAGTCGCGGGCGGGCCGGATTTCCGGAAAGGCGCTGACCGCAATCCTGGTAGCGATCGCCTGCTATAACATCGGCTGCCTGCGTCTGACTTACTTCAACGAGTGGAAGTACGATGCGGACATGAAGAATGTCTACGCCGTTCTGACATATTACAACCATACTTATGGCGTCAGTCAGGTATCTACTAACTGGCGGTACGTGAGTGTGTTGAATTGCTACCGCGCCATGTCAGGGCACGAGAGCATCCAGAAAATCCCCGATGCTCCCGGGGTAGTGAACGAGTACCCTCCAGGATATCAGGCGTATGTTCTTTTCTACCCCTCGGACGAAGACTTCTTCAAGCGCGAAGGGCTCAAGCTGGTATACCACGACGAGTTCACCGGCGCGGCCGTCGGCGTACGGCCGGAGGCGTTGGAGCATCCCGCGCCGCTTCCATAAAGTGAGGCACGGTCGAAAACCTCTCGTGGGCGCTCTTTGGGGCAGCCAATCCTGGCTGGCTTTAGTTAGGCAGATACCCGGAAGTGGGAAAACTAAGTGGCATTGGGCTTTGGCTTGCCCGCTCTTGATCGCCGTCATGCACGCCCAGAGCTTCGACGTGGCCTCCGTGAAGCCCAGCCCGAAGCCCGTGGGGCCGGACTACAATAACCGGATCGCCATCGGACCCTCGACCTTCAACGGCCGCAACGTCACCTTGAAGCGTCTCATCGTCGAGGCCTATGGCGTCGATCCGCCGCTGGTTTTCGGCGGCCCGAAATGGCTCGACGAGAGCGAATACGACGTGGAGGCCAAGGCCGACCGGGCCATCTCGAAAGAAGAGCTTCGCCGGATGCTCCAGCCGCTGCTCGCGGCCCGATTCCGCCTCGCCATCCACCCCGAAACCCGCGAGCTCAAAGTATTCGAGCTGGTGGTCGACAAGGGCGGTCCGAGAATTCAGCCTGTAAAGGATGGCGAAGGCACGCCCGCACCGCTCGGGTCGCGCCATTTTCACGGCGATTTCGAGCAGTTGGCCAATCTGATCTCAGTGCAACTCACCATGCCTGCGGCGATGGACGACCCCACCCGCCCCTCCATCGCCAGCGGCACGCCGGTCCCGGTCTTCAACAAGACCGGCCTCACGGGAACCTACGATTTCGATGTTGAGATGAAGGTCGAGCCGGGCATCCCCTCGTTCAATCTGTGGCAGCGAGTGCTCCAGGAGCAGCTCGGGCTCAAACTGGAGAGCCGGAAAACACAGGTGGAGGGCATCGTGGTGGACAGCGCGGACCGCGTCCCGGTGCAGAATTGAGCTACTTCCGCTTCGCTATGATTTCATAGACCGGCTTATTGTCCGCGAACACCCGCCATTCCAGCACCAGGCCCTCGCGAATCACCGCCTTCCAAGCCGCGGGCGTCCGCCACGGCACGTTATCGATCGTGCCGCCCGCTTCCCCCACCGCCAGCACGGTGTCGCCCTGCGAGATCGACAGATCGATCCGAATCCAGTAATCCGGACACATCGCGAAGTAACCGTGCCACGCTGCCCGCATAGTTGCGGCGCCCTGCGCGCGATTTCCGACGGAGTCAACGAAAAGGTGGTCCGGGATCATGAGCGCCGCCAGGGCTTCTACGTCATGAGCATTGATGGCCGAGACAAACTGGTTGAATCCTTCCATAGCCTCTATCTTGTCACGGTGCAGTGGAAACAGGAATAGATCGAGCTCCTGTAAGGAATTCCGCGCACTGCGGACTATACGGTCAACATGATCGAAATCCGCAACCTGCAAAAACAATTCGGCGCCGTAGCCGCGCTCCGGGACGTTTCGTTCCTGGCGCCCGACGGCGCTATTACCGGCCTGCTGGGTGCTAACGGCGCCGGAAAATCCACTACGCTTCGCATCGCCTGCGGAGTGTTGAAACCCGGCGGCGGAGAGGTGCTGGTCGATGGCATTTCGCCCGGCGCCGATCCGCTCGCTTTGCAGCGGCGAGTGGGCGGCCTGCTGGACCACGCCGGCCTCTACGCGCGGTTGACGCCGCGTGAAACCTTCGCTTTTTCGGGACGCCTGCACGGGATTCCGCCCCTTCGTTTGCGCGAGCGGGTGGAGGAAACCATCGCCTTTCTCGGAATCGAGGCTGTGGCCGATCGCCGGACCGGCGGCTTTTCGCTGGGCGAGCGCATGAAAACCGCGCTCGGCCGCGCCCTCATCCATTCGCCGAGAAACCTGCTGCTCGATGAGCCCACCAGCGGGCTGGACGTCCCATCGGTCCGCGCTCTGCGTCATCTGCTGCAGCGCACGCGCGATGCGGGCGCCTGCATCGTCTTCTCGAGCCACGTGCTGGAAGAGGTGCGGGCGCTTTGCGACCAAGTAGTGATCCTGGCGCAGGGCCGCGTGGTGGCGGAGGGCACTCCCGGCGAGCTCTGCCGGCAAGCCGGCGCCACCACCCTGGAAGATGCGTTCGTGGCCTTCACGGGCGCGGCGGAGGTGCCGGAATGCTGAACCAGATCCTGACCGTCGCCGAAAAGGAACTGAACGACGGCTGGCGCGACCGCCGAGCCATGGTGTCCTCCGCACTGTATTGCCTGATGGGGCCGGGCGTGGTCTCCATGGTGTCGCTCGCAGTGCACGACAGCCAGCCGGTGCTGATCGCCATGATGTCCGTTTTCACGCTGGTATCGGTCTTCGTGGGCGGCATGAACGTGGCCATGGATTCCATCGCCGGGGAGCGCGAGCGCCGTTCACTCATCCCTCTGCTGATGCATCCCATCAGCCGCCTCGACCTGCTGCTGGGTAAGTGGCTGGCCGTCTCGGCCTTCTCCGCCGCCGGCCTCGCGCTCAATCTGGCGGGTTACGCGCCGTTGCTCCATCGCGCGCCGCCGCTGGCGCTCGCCCTGTGCCTTGTCCCGCTGTCGCTATTGGCCGCCGCGCTGGAACTGTGGATCTCCGTGCTTTGCCGCGGCGTCAAAGAGGCCCACACCTACCTTTCGATGCTGGTTTTCGTCCCCATGGGGCTGGGGATGTTTATGGTATTCTCTCCCGTGGCTGGCCATGGATGGTGGAAGTTCGTGCCGGTGGCCGGCCAGCAATTGCAACTCGAGGCCGGCATGCGGGGCGCGCAGTTGGACCCGCTGGCGATCCTCTTTCTGAGCTTTGGCACGGCGGTTCTGGCAGGCATGGCGCTGGTGGCCGCGGCCGATCGCCTGGAGCAGGACGATGTGGTCTACGGCGGCTGAACAGGCCCTTCCGGAGAGTGATTTGGCGGCTGTGGAACGCGCGGAACTCGAACGGCAGTTCGACCGGCTGCTGGCCGAAAACGGCGCGGCCCTCGCGCGCCTGGCGGCCAGTTACACCAATACCGCCGCCGACCGCGACGACCTGGTGCAGGAGATCGCCCTCTCCATCTGGCGCGGGCTGCCGCACTTCCGCGGCGAATGTTCCGAGCGGACTTTTCTCTTCCGCATCGCGCATAACCGCGCCGTGACGCACCTCACCCGGCGGCGTCCACAGGCAACCGCGGAAGTTGTAGATATACCCGATTCCCGGCCCAATCCGGAAGCGGGCCTCGCGCGGGAACAACAAGGCGAACGGCTGCGCAACGCGGTCCGCGCGCTTCCGCTGCTCTACCGGCAAGTTGTGACCCTCATGCTCGAAGGCATGGAGTATGGCGAGATCGCTCAGGTGCTGGGCATCTCGGAAGGTAACGTGGGCGCGCGCTTGAGCCGCGCCCGGCAAATGCTGCGGGAATCGATGGAGGTAGCACGGTGAAGCCCGATCTCGAATTGGAAGCCTGGCGCGCGCAGTGGCAGGCGAATACGGAAGTGCCCGCGGACCTGCGCCGCAAAGTGGCGCGCGGTACGCGCTACATGCGCCTGATGCTGGCGCTCGAGGTGCTGGTCACAGTGACGATGGGGGGCGGTTCCACGCTGTGGGCGGCCGTGGAACCGCGCGCCGAAATGCTGGTGCTGGCCGGTGCGGTGTGGCTCTTCCTGGCAGCCGCGTGGACCGTCGCCATCGTCACCCGGCGAGGCGCCTGGTCACCCGCGGCGCTCACCACCGCGGAGTTCGTGGAGCTGTCCATCCGCCGTTGCCGCGGAAAGCTGGCCGGCGCGCGATTTGGCGTCTGGCTATATTTTGCGGAGGTGGCTTTCTGCCTTACGTGGCTGTACCGCGACCCGGCCCGCCGCGTGCCCGCGCCGGCGATTGTTTTCGCGGTGGTCACTCCCGTCTTCCTAATGGGCCTCGCGCGCTATCGGCGGAAGACGCGGGCGGAACTCGCCGGCTTACTGGAGTTGCAGAATGGTGGGGCGGCTTCAGCCCGCCATAAGTAAGCCTTCAAGCAGTTTTGTTTTTCAGGATTTCTTCCGCGGCCGCCCGGCCCATGCGAATGCAATCGGGAATGCCGATGCCCGTGTAAGCGTTGCCGGCCGCCCGCAGACTTCCTCCATGAGCTGTTCAGCATTGGCCAGCCATCCGGGAACCGAGTGAAGCTCCGAAATACCTTCAGGAAGGGACCGAATCGCGCACCCCTGTTCGTAGGGATGGACATGCCCGAGGGAAAGTAAGGGGGTGACCAAGAGTGTCCGGCGCAAGGGCCGTATCAGGAGGTCGCCTGCTATCAAGGTGACCTCTTGATCGCTTCACCCCTAACCCCGGTCAGCTTCAGAATAACGTATGAATAGGTGAGACAATCGGAGGTGGTGCTATGAACGTTCCTGGTGCCAGTCGTTTGACTCTCCTGCTCCTCACCTCGGCCGTTCTCCCGGCTCAGCAAACCACGCCAGCCTTCCGGGCGGAGACCAATCTGGTGTTGGTGCCCGTCGTGGTCCGGAATGCCAAAGGTGAGGCAGTCGCCAACCTGGCCAAAGCCGATTTCCGCCTCTTCGATAACGGCAAAGAGCAGTCGATCGCCAGCTTTTCAATGGAGGAAACCTCCGGGCAAGTGGCGGAAGACCGCAGCCAGCCGGATGGTGGCGCGGAGGCCGCGCAGGCAAATCCAGCCCCGATGGTCATCCCGGAGCATTACTTCGCACTGCTATTCGACGATCAGCACTTCAAGTTTTGCTCTCCGGCTCCGCCTCCAGGCTACATCGGATGCGAGGCGGACTTGTGGTACGCGCGCGGCGCGGCGAGGAACATGCTGAAGACCCTGAAGCCGGCCGACCGCGCGGCCGTCTTCACCTCCTCGGGCAGAGTCATGCTCGATTTCACCGCCGATCGCGCCAAAATCGAGGAAGCGCTACTGAAACTCCGCCCCGGCAAATCGGTTCCCCGCACGGCTCCGAACCCGCTCGAAATCGAGGACCAGACGGAAGAAACAATCAGGTGGTGCGGCAACGTCCTGCAGCGTATGTCCCACCTGCCCGGACAGCGGACCCTGGTTTTCATTTCGCCCGGTTTGATGCTCCACGACGATGCAAACACTAACTGGTCATCCATCGGAAGCGCCATGAATTTGATCGATAAGGCCATCCGCGCGCGCGTGGTCATCAACAGCCTCGACGCGCGCGGGCTCAGCATCCGCAGAGCCGGCCCTTTCAGCGAGTTTCAGGAGCGGCTCACCGACGGCACGGGCGGCAGATACATCCGCGACACCAACGATCTGAACGGCGCCATCGAGCGGCTGGCCGCTACGCCCAAATACATTTATGTTTTGGGCTTCTCGCCGCAGAACATCCAACCGGATGGCAGTTTTCATCGTCTGACCGTCAAACTGCGGGAGGGCCGCAATCTCGATATTCAGGCACGCGCGGGCTACGCGGCGCCCGACGCCAAGGAGTTGGCGCGCCAACGGGCTAAACCGGCGGCCGCCTCGGCGGCTGCCGAGCTTCAGGTGAGCCAAGCGGACACCAGGCAGGTCGAGGAAGCTTTGGGCATCGCGCCAATCAGCGTGCCCACCTTCAAAGCGGAAACCAACCTGGTCCTGGTGCCGGTCGTCGTCCGGGATACCGGCGGAAACGTAGTCGCCGGCTTGGGCAAGGGCGATTTTCAGCTCCTGCGAGACGGACAACCGCAGCCGATCGCTACCTTCGCACTGGAAGAAACCTCCAACCGCGCGGTGGAGGACCGGAGCGTGGGGGAAGGCCCGAAGTCAGCACCCGCGGTAATGCCGGAGCACTTCGCCGCGCTCATGTTCGACGACGCGCACTTTGAATCTGACCGATACGAAGACATCGTCTACTCGCGCAATGCGGTGATGAAATACCTCGACACGTTGCAGTCCTCCGATCGCGTGGCGTTGTTCACCTCGTCGGGCCAGTTCGACGTCGATTTCACCTCGGACCGGACGAAAATTCGGGAAGCGCTCATGAAGATTGCGCCCAGCCCGATCTTGTTCGTCGGGATGAACCCCGACCAGGTGGCGCGATCGGTCATCGGCCGGTGCGACAAGATCGTCAGCCGGATGTCGATTTTGCCGGGCACACGAACTTTGGTGTTTATCTCATCGGGTCTGCCGATTCAGGGAAAAACGTGGAGCGCTGTGCCGGACGCCATGCGGCTGATCGACCATGCCATCCGCTCGCGCGTGGTGATGAGCGGCATGGACACGCGCGGCTTGTCGGTGCAGAGCCCAACCACCCGCCCGTGGGAGTTCCAAATGGACGTGAGCGACGGCACCGGCGGCAAGTTCATCCGCGACACCAACGATCTGGATGGAGTGGTGCGGCAGCTCGCCGCTACGCCGAAATATATTTATGTTTTGGGCTTTTCGCCCGACACCGACAAGGCTAAGAGCGGCTTCCATAAGCTGGAAGTGAAGCTGCCCGGGCGCAAGCTCGACCTCCAGGCCCGCAACGGCTATTACGATGCGGACGCGCCGCAACTGACCGCGCCGGCAACCACCGCTAAAGTCGAGGCGCCTCGCATCAGCGAGGCGGAAACCAAAGAACTGGCAAAGGCCCTGGACATCCGCGCCGCCACGCCATCGAAGGATGACGAAATGGTCACCACCGAGCAGCCCGCGACATTCAAGGTGCAGACCAACCTGGTGGAAGTTCCGGTAATCGTGCGCGACCGAGCCGGCCACGCCATCGGAAATCTCAAACAGGAAGACTTCCACATCACCGACAAGGGCAAGCACCAGGAGATTACCAAGTTCGCCATCGTGAAGTCTGCCACTCAGGTAGTGCAGTCCGGTACCAGGGCGGAAGCGCCCTCGCCGAATGCGCCGGCGCCCGACGCTGCTCCCAACTCCCCCTCGGTTCCCACGCACTTCGTCGCCTTCGTCTTTGACGACGTCCATATCCGATTCGAGGACCTGCCGCAAGTCCGCAGCGCGGTGGTGAAGTACCTGACCACATCCCTGTCGCCGCAGGACCGTGTGGCGCTGGTCACCACCTCCGGCAAGAACTCCGTCGACTTCACCGCCAATGCCGAGGAAGTGAATGCCGCCCTGCTCAAAGTGGTCCCCAACCCCTTTGCGCCCTCCATGATGCGCCATTGCCTCGAAGTCAGTTACTACCAGGCAGTCCAGGTAGACCGAGAGGTCGGACTTCAGCCCAATCGTGACGACCTCTCGCATTCCCTGGCGCTAAGAGTCGCCAACTTCGATGCCAACCAGTGCACGAACGGCAACGACCCCCAAGGCGCGTTCCGTCTCGCGGTGGATGAAATTAACCAGGCTTACGAGGCCGGTGCGCGGGAATCGCGCGCCGCGCTCAATGGACTCAAGGAATTGGTGCGCAGGATGGCCGTCCTGCCCGGACAGCGCGTCATCATTCTGGTGTCGCCCGGCTTCTTCGTGTCGCCAGACCTGCAGACGCAGAACTCCGAGCTCGAGGCGCTGGCCATCCGCTCCAAGGTTCTCATCAACACCATCGACGCGCGCGGCGTTTGGACCGACCCCAGCTTCGACGCCAGCCGGAGAGGCGCCGCGCCTCCGCCCGAGAATGCCGCCTTCCGGCGTATCGACATGAACGTTGCCGCCGACGAGTTAATCGCGCTCGCCGAGGACACCGGCGGCACGGTGAATCTGGACAACGGTTTCCTCGAGGGGGTACGCAAGGCAGCCGCGGCCCCTGAGTATCTTTACATATTAGGCTTCGTGCCGCAGGACCTTAAGCTCGATGGCAGCTTTCACGCCCTGAAAGTGACCGCGAGCTCGGGCGAGAAAGTGACCCTCCAGGCGCGGCGCGGATACTGGGCGCCCAAACACTCCGACGACGAAGCGACCGTTTCCAGGCAGGAAATCGAAGACGCCGTCTTCTCTCGCGATGAAGTTCACAGTCTTCCGGTGGACATGCACACCCGATTGGCGAAGGCCGGCGAGCAGGCGAAGCTGACTGTCCTTACCAGCGTGGACCTGAAGTTGATCCATCTGCGCAAGGCCGAGGACCGGAACCGCAACGATCTGACGATTGTAGCGGCGCTGTTCGATACCAACGGCAACTTCCTGGTGGGCACCCAGAAGTTGGTGGAGCTTCGCCTGCGCGATGAAACTGTGGCCGGGCTGGAGCAGAAGCCGCCCATCGTGATCAACACGGATTTCGACGTCAAGCCGGGCGGATACCTGGTGCGCCTGGTAGTGCGCGATGCGGAAGGGCAGCAGATCACGGCGGAGAATGCCGCCGTACAAGTGCAGTAAACCGGGACAACCATGCGTACAGCTCTCCTCTGCGGACTGATTCCGTTGTGCTGGGCAGCGGCCCAGGAACAAACCGGCCCAACGTTCAAGTCGGGCGTGACCATGATTCAGGTGCCGGTGATCGTGCGCGATCGCGACGGCCACGCGGTCGGCGACCTGAAGAAGGAAGACTTCCAGCTCTTCGACAATGGCAAACCGGTGGAGATCGCCGGCTTCTCGGAGGACAAGCCGGGTAGCCGCGCGATTCCCGACCGTTCATTGCCCGATCCGAACGGCCCGGCCAAGCCTGCCGCCGCGCCTATGGATGTTCCCGAGCGATACATCGCTTACTTCTTCGACGATGTCGCCATCGGCGGATTCAGCATTTTGGAGCGTCTTCGCGAAGCCGCCACCAAACAACTCAACGCCCTGCAGCCGGGCGACCGCGTGGCGATTGTAACGTCGTCGTGCTTTCTCATGCAGGAGTTTACCAACGACCGCGCGAAGCTATTGGACAGCTTGTCGCGCTTACAAGTGGCTCCCCCGCAGATGTGCCGCGTATCCGGCGCCCAGGTGCTGCAACTCGAAGTGCTGAAGAACGTGGTCAAGGCGATGGCGAACCTGCCTGGCCGCCGCCAGATCATCCTGATATCCGGTGGATTCTGGACCGGGCACGACCGCTCCACTGAACCGCCGGACCTGATTGAGGCAGCCGTCCGCGCCAAGGTTGTCATCGACGCGCTCGATACTGGCGCCACGACCAACCCGGATGCCAGCCATGGCAGCTCCATGACTACCTCCACCGTCAATGGTGGGATGAACCCGAACGCCGGCCAACCCGGGGATCGCAACGTTCCCGGCGGCACGGCGCCCCTGGTGCTCGTCGACCTGGCGCACGGCACCGGCGGCGCTTATGTCACGGGGAACGATTTCAGTGTGTGCTTCCGCCAGCTCTCCACCCCGGAGAGTTTTTACCTGCTCAGCTTTGTTCCCCCCGAAAAGGCGAATGGCAGATTCCATCCGTTGAAAGTGAAGTTGGAGAAGAAGGGTAAGTTCACCGTCGAAGCGCGCACCGGCTACTACCCTTCCGAACGCTCGCAGTAACGGCGTGGGGCATGCTTCATCAGCTTGCCCAGGCGAGTGAAACTCGCCACTGGGCTTTGGCCCTTTTCGTGGGACATGCTTCAGCGGGGATCCGCCCTTCGGGGCAGTCTCTAGCGCCGGAACCTCCACCGCCGAGCGGATAGGCAACGTGCTCGCGGCAACAACCAATTCGCCAGCAAGGGAAACGGCAAGGGATCTGCGGGCGGCTGGCCGGTCACCCAGGTGGTCGTGTAGCCGCCTCATCCGGCCAATCATGATGCCCGCGCAGCGTCAACTTCTCTGATTGCGGCGCGCGCACAGATTGGACCGGATAAGGCGATATCAACCGGCCAATCCGTTTGATGATGGGCGGTTGCCCTGAAGCCAGAGGTCGAAACAGAGCGGCCGGTTTATTTCATTTATCTCGGACTTCTTACCCTATCCCGCGCCAGAAACGATTGGCTCGCGATCGTTCTTCATCCAGCCAAGCGTGTTGGCCCCCGGTCCGCCGACCTAGGCATCGTCATGATCGTGCACCTGCTCTCACGTCCCCCACCCAGCAACGCCCTTAGTTTCTAGCACAGCCAGATCTGAGAATTCATCTCTCAGATTTTCATCGCCAGGCCCGCAATTTGTAACATGTTACATGATCTGGCTATCCCATTGAAATCGCGGGCCAAGATGTGCTCTTGGCGAGCCTTGCGGCTTTGCGTGACATTGTGTTTCGATATCGGCCGGAACGGCGGTTGGATCGGAACTCGACAGAATGTGAAACGCTCTCACGCAAAGCCGCCAAGCCGCAAAGAGGGTTAGGAATACCTCGTCAGCCTCTCCTTAGGATTTCAAGGGCGTAGCCCTTGGTTATGCTTAGGCAGGCGACTTCAGGATTTCTTCCGCGGCCGCCCGGCCCATGCGAATGCAATCGGGAATGCCGATGCCGGTATAAGCGTTGCCAGCCAGGTACAGTCCGGGAATCGCGGCTGTGCGCGCCTGGATCTCCGCCAGCCGCTGGGGATGGCCCACGGTATATTGCGCCATGGATTGCGGCCAGCGGGCGATGCGCGTGAAGCGCGGGCGCGCCGCGATACCGGCGATCTCCTGCAGTTCGCCGGTAACGGCGGCCACGATGTTCTCGTCCGATTCGTCCAGCACGCCGGCGTCTGAGGCGCCGCCCAGGAAGCACCGCGCCACGATTTTGCCCTCCGGCACGCGATGCGAGAACTTGGTGCCCACCCAGGTGCAGGCCACCAGGCGCCGCCGCTCTTTGCGCGGCACCAGAAAGCCGAAGCCCACCGGCGGAGTGGCGAAATCGGCGGCGTCGAAGCCCAGCGCCACGGTCATCGACGAGCTGTAGTCCACCGTACCCAGCAGTTCCGCGAGGCGCGGATCCACGCCGGCCAGAAGCTTGGCGGCGCTGTGCGCTTCGCAAGCTACCACCAGGCGGCCGGTCTTGACCCAATCGCCGCCAATCTTGACGCGGAATTCCGATCCCGCGCGTTCCACCCGTTGCGCGCGCGCCTGCCAGATTTGAGCCTTGCCGCGGATGGAGGCGCTTACGGCGTCCACCATTTGGCCCAGCCCGCCCTTCAGCGTGCGAAACAGCGGAGGCGGCGTGGTAGCGCCGCGCTGGCTGGCCGCCTTGGCGCGTTCCGCCAGTACGCCACGCGTGAGGCTGCCGTATTTGGTGGCCAGCTCGACGAAGCGCGGCAGCACGCTGGCCACGCTCAATGCGCCGGGGTCGCCTCCGTAGATGCCGGAGAGCAGCGGTTCCGCCAGGTAGTCCACCGCTTCGCGGCCGTAGTGCTCCGCGATAAAATCGGCAACCGACCGGTCTTCGGACTTGGCTTTGGGCCAGCGAAGCAGCTCCATCCCCATGCGCAGCTTGGTAAGCCAACTTACTAAGCCGGTGGTCACCAGCGGCATGATCTTGGTGGGCACCATCATCATGAGCCCGTCGGGTAGGGGAACCAGCCGGCCGTGCCGGCGTACGAAGGTGACGCGCAGGTGGTCGTTGGAGCCGATGACCTGGTCGGAGAGGCCCAGGTCGCGGATGAGGTCGAGCGCCGCCGGTTTCACCGAAAGAAAGCTGTCGGGACCGGCTTCGAGGGTGCAGCCTTCCACGCGGTCGGTTTGGATGACGCCGCCGATGCGCGGGCGCGATTCCAAAATCGTCGAGCGGGAGCCGCCTTTGGCCAGGTAGTACGCCGCGGAAAGGCCCGAGATGCCGGCGCCAACGATGACCGGGCTATTCGGCATGGGCTAACCTGCGGCCACCATCACGGTTTGAATTCCCGGACTATCTCCACTACGGCCCGAACATTTTCCACCGGCGTTTCCGGCAGAATACCGTGGCCCAGGTTGAAAATGTGGCCGGGCCGGGTGCCCGTGCGTTTGAGCAGTTCCTGGACTTTGTTGCGCAGCTCGTGCAGAGGTGCGAAGAGCGCCACCGGGTCCAGGTTTCCCTGAATCGCCGAGCGATAGCTGATGTCCATCCAGGCCTGGTCGATGTTGATGCGCCAGTCCACGCCCATCACGTCGCCGCCGGCGGCGTGCAGTTCCTTGAAGAAGCCCGATGCGCCCGTGCCGAAGTGAATCACCGGCACGCCGGTGGAGCGGATGCGCTCGATGAGCGCGCGCGAATAGGGCGCCGCGAAACGCACATAATCGTCCGACCCCAGGGTTCCCACCCAACTGTCGAACACCTGGATGGCGCGCGCGCCGGCGGCCACCTGCAGGTGCGCAAAGGGCGCCAGCACATCCACAATCTTGCCCATCAGTCGGCGCCAGAGGATCTCGTCGCTGTACATCAGCCGCTTGGTGCGGATGAAGTTGCGCGACGCTCCGCCTTCAATCATGTAGCTCGCCATGGTGAACGGAGCGCCCACGAAGCCGATTACCGGAACTTTGCCGGCCAGCGCCCGCACCACGTTCTGGATGGCTTCACCCACGTACCCCAGCTCGTCGGTGTTGGTGGTGGAAAGCGAATCCACGTCGTCGGAGGTGCGCACCGGGTTGCCGATCGCCGGTCCCTCGCCCTTTTCGTAGCGCAGCTTGAGCCCCATGGGCTCAACCGGGAGAAGAAGGTCGGCAAAGATGATAGCCGCGTCCACGTCCAGCATTTCCACCGGCTGCAAGGTCACCGTCGCTGCCAGGTCGGGCCGCTTGCAGATTTCCAGAATCCCGTGCTTTTCGCGGATCTGGCGGTACTGCTTCATATACCGTCCGGCCTGCCGCATAAACCACACCGGCCGCACATCGGTGGGCCGGCGCCGGCAGGCATCCAGAAAACGGCTCGTCATTGGAGCCACGCGCATGGCTGATCCGTCCTGTCTTCGCTGAAGAACACGCGAACTTCCCTTGGCTGATGTCCGGCCGCCTGTTTGGCCTCGGCCGCCCCGCCCGCGGCGGAATCGATCCGCCGGGCTGCAGCCGGAGCCGCCAACAGAAACAAAACTAGCACAATCTGTTTCATTTTGGGGCTAATTTTCCCCGTTCCGGCGAGATTTTTTCGCCCGTCTGAGCAAAAAATCGATTCGGCTCTCTACGTCGGGATTCTTATCCTGCTGAAAACGCAATTCGGGCACGTGCCGAAGGCTCAACCGGGTTGCCAATTCATGCCGCAGATAACCCTGCGCATGCTCCAGTGCCGCCAGAGACTCCCGCGCTTCCCTTTCGGTGCCGCGGAGCGCCACCACGATGTTGGCATGCCGCCCGTCCGGGCTGACATGGACGTCCGTTACCTCCACGGCCACCAGACGCGGGTCGTTGGTCTCGAAACCGATGATTTCGGATAGTTCCTCTCTCACCGCTTCGGAGATTCGTAATGTGCGCCGTTCGTCCATAACAAAGAAGACAGAAGTCAGAGGGCAGCAGTCAGAAAAAAACCTGGCGCCGCGGCAGACGCGGGCGGCAGCTCATTCTGTCTTCTGACTCCTGGCTTCCGAGGAACCTGCAAAATTCCGGGAAACCGCTTGCTGACGCGCGCGGCTCGGAAGGCGCACACGGAAGGGGCACCCGTGAGGGAGCGGCCGCACCCACGAATTTTGCAGGTTCCTCTTCTGTCTTCCTTCTTCCTAGCACAGCCACTCCACCGAAGAACCCGCCAGCTCCGACCCCAGCAGGTCGGCGGCCTCGTTCTCCACCGAGCGGAGCAGTTTCTCGGCGTACTCGTGATCCGGGGAAACCGTGACCGCCGCTACCGCCGCCCGCTGCCATAAGTCCTGGTAATCGATCTCCGCCACGGCCACGTTAAATTTGTGGCGGAGACGGTCCTTCAGGCTCTTCACCACGTGGCGCTTCTCTTTGAGGGAGTGCGCGTTTTGCAACCGCAGTTCGAGGGTCAGGACGCCGACGGATGCCATGTCATCAGGCGGCCTCGTTGGCCACGCGCTCGGTCTTGAAGGCTTCGATTACGTCGCCCTGCTTGACGTCAGGGAAATTCTCCAAGGTGATGCCGCATTCCATGCCGCTTTTCACTTCGCTCACATCGTCTTTGAATCGCCGCAACGAGCCGATCTTGCCGGTATGCACCACCACGTTGTCGCGCAGCAGCCGCACTTCGGAATCGCGCGTAATCACGCCGTCCAGCACCATGCAGCCGGCCACATTGCCGACCTTGGTGATGCGGAAGGTATCGCGCACCTCCGCCTTGCCCCGGTACACTTCCTTGTAGACCGGCGCCAGCAGTCCGCTCATGGCGAGCTTGATCTCGTCGGTCAGGTTGTAAATGATGGTGTGCAGGCGAACGTCCACCTTCTCCTGCTCCGCCAGCGCCGCCGCATTGCGCTCCGGCCGGACGTTGAACCCGATAATGATGGCGTTCGACGCCGAAGCCAGCAGCACATCCGATTCGTTGATGGCGCCCACCCCGGAGTGAATCACCCGCACCTTCACCTTGTCGTTCGAAAGTTTCTGCAAGGTCTCGGTGAGTACTTCGGCCGAACCGCCCACATCCGTCTTGATAATGATGGGCAGTTCCTTCACCTCGCCGGCTTCCATCTGCTGGTGCAGTTGTTCCAGCGTCAGGCGGCTCGACTTAGCGAGCGTCTGTTCGCGCAATTTCTGGTCGCGGAAATTGACGATTTGCTTGGCTTTGGCGGTGTCGGTAACCACCTGGAAATCGTCGCCCGCTTCGGGCAGCGAATCGAGGCCCAGCACTTCCACCGGCGTGGACGGCTCGGCTTTGCGAATCTGCGCGCCGCGGTCGTTCTGCATGGCGCGCACTTTTCCGAACACCGCGCCGCAGATGAAGAAATCGCCTACCGCCAGCGTGCCGTTGCGCACCAGCACGGTGGCCACGGGACCGCGTCCGCGGTCAAGCTGCGCCTCGATGACCGTGCCCATAGCCGGACGGCTGGGGTTGGCCTTGAGGTCCTGCATATCGGCCACCAGCAGGATCATTTCGAGCAGCAGATCGAGGTTTTCGTGGGTCTTGGCCGATACCGGCACCATGACCACGTCGCCGCCCCAGTCTTCGGCCAGCAGGCCGTTGTCGGCCAGTTGCTGCTTGATGCGTTCCGGCTGGGCGTCGGGCCGGTCGATTTTATTGATTGCCACCACGATGGGGACCTTGGCGTCGCGCGCGTGGGCGATGGCTTCCTTGGTCTGCGGCATAACGCCGTCATCGGCCGCCACCACCAGCACCACGATATCGGTGACCTTGGCGCCGCGGGCGCGCATGCGGGTGAAAGCTTCGTGGCCCGGAGTGTCGATGAACACGATCTTCTTGCCGTTCATGTCCACCTGGTAGGCGCCGATGTGCTGGGTGATGCCGCCGGCTTCCCGCGCGGCGACGTTGGCTTCGCGGATGGCGTCGAGCAGCGACGTCTTGCCGTGGTCCACGTGGCCCATGATGGTGACCACCGGGGCGCGCCGCTTCAGGTCTTTGGTGTCCTCGGCTTCGTCCACCACCTGCATGGCCTCTTCTTCGTAGCTGACGGTTGCCGTGGAGGCGCCGAATTCACGCGCCACTTCGGTGGCCAGCTTGGAATCGAGGGTCTGGTTGATGGTGGCGAAAATGCTCCGATCCATCAACTTCTTCATCACCAGGGCGGCCTTCACGTCGAGCTTTTCGGACAGCTCCTTCACCGTGATGCCCTCGGAAATGGTGATTTCGCGATTGATGGGCGGCGGGCCGGCCACCACGTGGCGGCGCGTGGGCTGCAGGATCCTCTCTTCTTCCTGCCGTTCGCGCGGCTGCAGACGCGAGGGACGCTTATCCCCGGGACGGCCACGCGCCGGTTCCACCGGCGGCGGCGCGAGGCCCGGCTCAATGCGGCCGCGGGACGTGGGATGCTGCGGCCGAGGCCCGCTGGGACGCCCGGCGGGGGGCCCGGGACGCACTCCAGGCTTGGCGACCATCGGTTGGCCGGGACGGATGGGACCGCGATAAATCGGCTGTCCGGGAACCGGCGCATTGGGAGCCTTGGGAATGCCCGGGCGGGGAGCAACCGCGGGGGCTGCCGGCACGCCCGGCCGGGGAGGATTGCCCAGTTTCGCCACAAGGTCGGGCCGCGGAGGCACCACCGGACGCGCCGCCGGCTGACCCGCGAAAGTTCGCGCGGAGGGCGAAGAGACGGACCCGCCCGCATGCGCGCTGGGCGGCGCCGCCGACGGTACAGGCGCGCTGGAGCGGCCTTCGGGACGCGGGCGCTGGGCTGCCGCGGGGCGCGACACCGGGCTTCCCCCATAGGGCGACCCCGCCGCACCCGGTCCGGAAACCCGGACGCTTTCAGAAGGGGCGCCACCCTGCGGAAACGGTTGGCGGGGACCGGAAAGAATCTGGCCGGGCCGCGGCGCGGAAACCGCCGGTCCGGGCAAGGGTTTGGCAGTTGGCGGAGCGGGGCGGCCCGGCGCAATCACCGCCACCGGGGGCGCCTGCGGCGGAGGAGGAGCTTGCGGAGGCGCAGCTTGTGGCGGCGCAGCTTGCGCCACCGGAGCCGGAGCAGGGCGTACCGGTTCAGGGCGCACACCGCCGTGACCCAGCACTGGCGGATGGATGGGCCGTCCGGCCAGCGGAGGACGAACCGGCGCGGCAACGCCCGGAGTGGGCCGAGCCTCTTCCACCGGCGGAGCCGCTAGAACCGCGGCGGGTGCCGATTCTTCCGTGGCTGCCGTTTTGGCGGCGGCAGCGGGACTCATCGCCGGCGCTTCCGCGGCCCTCTCGAGCCTCTCGTCGATTTCTTCCGCCACAGTTTCCGGCTCCGTTTCGGGCACCAGATCGGGCACATCGAATCCGTACAGCCGGCGCAGTTTGATGGCGACGTCCTCATCGATAGAGCTGGAATGCGTCTTCTTCTCGGCCACACCCAATTCGGGGAGCCGATCCAGAATCTCGTGAGCCTTGACTTCCAGCTCCCGCGCCAGCTCGTTGATTCGAATCTTCTTCATAGAAAAAGCTATCAGTCTATACCGCCCAGGCGGTCCTTCCCCCTAAAAGGCCCGAGGAGCGGGCTACTGGCCGCTACCTTCCGGGGTGCCCTCGTCCAGGCCGGTCCCTTCCGGGGCCGATCCTTCCGACGGTTTGTGAGGGGGGGAACCCGCGTCTTCTATGGTACCAGACTGTTCCGCTGCGGTCGCGGCATCCGCGGGCGCGGCTTCCACGGGCTCTTCCACCGTTGCCGGCTCAGCCTCCGCCGTCTCGGCCGGCGCAGACCCTTCGCCCGACGCAGACCCTTCGCCAGGCGCCGAATCCTCGAACTGGCTGTAGTAGGCGTTCACCGATTCCTGAATCTGCTCCACCATCTCCGGGCCGATCCCCTGGATCGCTTCCAGCTCTTCGGGCGTCATGCCACCCAGCTTTTCGATGGTGCCGATGCCGGTTTCCACCAGCCGCTCCACCACCTTGTCCGCCAGGCCGTAATCGATCAGCACGGAAACCGGCGCCCCCGGCGCCACCAGCGCAGCCATCTGCGACTCCACTTCCTGCCGCTTCTCTTCCTCACTCTTAATGTCGATTTTCCAACCCAGCAGTTTGGCCGCCAGGCGCACATTCTGTCCCTTTTTGCCGATGGCGAGCGAAAGCTGCGAGTCGTCCACAATCACTTCCATGTGTTTTTCAACCGGGTCCACGATGCTGATGCGGCTCACCTTCGCCGGACTCAGCGCGTGCGTGGCGAATACCACCGGGTCGTCGGAATATTCGATGATGTCGATCTTCTCGCCGCGCAGTTCGCGGATGATGGACTGCACGCGCATACCTTTCATGCCCACGCACGCGCCCACGCTATCCACGTCGCGGTCGCGGCTCTGTACCGCGATCTTGGTGCGTTCGCCGGCTTCGCGCGCGCAGCCTTTGATGGCCACCGTGCCGTCGTAAATCTCCGGCACTTCCTGCTCGAACAGGCGCATCACCAGTTCCGGAGCCGCGCGCGATACCAGCACGCCCGGGCCTTTACTGGACTTATCCACCAATTTAATGACGCAGCGCACGCGGTCGCTCACGCTATACCCTTCCAGGCGCGACTGTTCTTTCTTAGGCAGCTTGGCTTCGGTCTTGCCCAGATCCAGAATGTAATCCGGCCCTTCCACGCGCTTGATGGTGCAATTTACCAGTTCGCCGGTGCGTCCCGAATACTCGTTGAAAACGGTTTCGCGCTCGGCCTCGCGGACTTTCTGGAAGATCACCTGCTTGGCGGTCTGGGCGGAGATGCGGCCCAGCGCTTCGGTGTTTTTCTGGATGCGGGCTTCCCCTCCGATTTCGGCGGCGGGATTGAGGCGGCGGGCTTCCGCCAGCGTCATCTCATGTACCGGGTCCTCCACCGCTTCCACCACCTTCTTGACGGCATAGAGCTGGATTGCGCCGGTCTTTGGATCCATGTCCGCGACGTAGTCTTCATTGGTACGGTAATGTTTTCGGGCGGCGATGAGCATGGCGTCCTTGACCGCGTCCAGGACGATTTGCGGGTCGATACCTTTTTCCTTGCTCAGTATCTCGATGGATTGAATGATCGTTTCCAAAGTGCCCTCTTAGTTCCAAAATTGTTCTAGCTGAATGTCTCCGGCGGGTTTACCACTCGAACTTCAGGTTGGCCTTTTGAACTCCGGCCAGGGGAAAGTGCTGAATCGTCCCAGGCGCGGTTTCGAGTGCAATCACGCCGTCTTCGAATCCGGCGAGAGTGCCGTCCCAGTTGCGCCGGCCCTCCACCGGGTCGCGCAGGCTGATCCTGGCCTTCTTGCCCTGAAACCGCTGATAGTCCTGAGGCTTGAGGAGCTTGCGTTCGACCCCGGGGGAGCTCACTTCGAGCGTATAACGACCGCCGGGGACGACGTCTTCGACATCCAGAATAGTGCCCACCTGTTGGGAAATCAGCTCGCAATCGCCATGGGTGACGCCATTGGGCTTGTCGATGGAGATGCGGACAAAGCGATGCTGACCGCCGCCCTTGACTTCGACCTCGACCAGTTCCATGCCTTCCGACTCAGCCACGCGGTGCGCGATTTCCTCGATTTTGGCAGCCACTCGTTCCTGCATGTTCCAAAAAATGTTGAGAGCCAACAAAAAAGTGGGCTTTCGCCCACTCTCACGGTTCGCCACTCACAAGACATTGTACCGTGTTTGGGGAAATTGGGGAAGACGGGGGAATTTCGTGGGCTTTCCGCCTACCGAGACGAATCTGCAATTGTGATTTCCCATACCGGGTAGGACATGCTTCAGCTTGTGCAGAGGCCAGCGAAGCTCGCCCGAAAGCCGCCTGAATGGCGGCCGCAGGCCGTTAGCCTGCAGGCCGTCAGTCGATGCGCGGACTTCGCTCTATTTCATGCCGCTCCATTTTGCACCAGACTGATATTTGCGGCATGCCAGCCTTTTGTTTATTGGCCGTCCCTCAAACGATGCGCAACTTACCAGTTATGAAGCACGGCGGGGCAGCGGTCCGCTCATCTTCCGGAAAGCCACTTCACGTCAACTACTTCGATCAGCCCTGGCAGCGAGGGTGCTTTTGGTGTTTGAACACAATAGAACCCGACCATGTTGACACTGGTGATTTGAGAGCCAAGCTCCAGGTTCGCGACATCGGCAGCGGGAGGAATACTGGGCCCCGGTCGATTCGATGGGCAAGTCCGACATATCCGAACTGTCCCCGTTCCCGATTGGTTGATGGCAGCACTCGACGAATGGACCAAAGCGGCCGGTGTCAGCGGAGGCGGGGTCAACCGATTTGCGCCGGTCTCATCCCTGGCCGGTATGGCAGCCCAAACCAAGCGCGGAACTGAGGACGATCTGCAAGTCCACGACATTGACCGCTCCATCGCCGTTCAAATCGTAGAGAGGCGGACCCAAGCCCAGAACTTCGTTCACCATCAACTGGACATCGGAGACATCCACGGTGGCATCCGTACCGACGTGACACAAGTTGGCGACCTGGAGCGTGGTCACGGCATCGGCGGCGAACTTGGATTTCTCGAGATTCCCGACGAGGTCGCGGGCAATGCTGTAAAAAGAATAGGAATGATTGTTCGCACCGGTATAGGTACCCTGTGTGGCTGCGGTGTTGGTCAACCATGCGAGATAGGGACCGCCGGTGTCTGAAACATAGAGCGTGAAACTTTGGATTCCGGAGCCCACGTCCGTGCCCGACCATTGGACTGGGAAATTGTAGGACGTCTCCGAAGGTGGGAGTGCGGCTACCTGACTCATCGGGGCGGAATTGTCGAGCGTGTTGCTCCAGGTGGGCGTAACTACGGGCGCGTTGGTGTCGAAAACCACGGAAGCGGTGTTGTTGATTTGCTGGCCGGTGCTCAGAGTACTTTTAGGGAGCACTGAGAACAGTACCTGCCCATCGCCCTCCGGGGGGACTTGATCCGGTGGCAGGAAACCCACGGTGGGGTCGGTGGGCGCCTGGCCAGTCGACGGGTCGAGTGAACTGAACGTCCATGTGATGACCCCGGTGGTCTTGTTGAGCGATGCATCGATGCCGACAAGCAGATTGGTGGCCGGGCGGAGATCGAAATACGAGGAAAACTGGGACAGCCCGGGAGGCGGGACAAGTTGCTGCGTTCCAAACCCCATGGGACCGAACGAAAAGGTACTGAGATCGAGGTGCGTAGTGTCGAGTTGGTCGGTGACGGTGACTGTTTGCGCCGGAGCGCTAGCCGTCGCGTCATTCTCAAACGCGATGGTGTATGGCCAGGGCGCCACGCCGGACAAATATTGAGCGGCGCCAGCGCCTTGCGATCCCTGCTTGGAGTTAGGGTCATAGGAGGATACCACGGTGACTTTCTGAGTGCTCTGGTTGACGGGAGAGTTAAATACCGGATAGCAATCGTTGTATGTACTTACCAGGGACGTGGAGCCCTCAATTATGTCGAGAAGGAAACGGACTTGGGGCGGTACCACAGCCTGGCTGCAAGTGATGGCCTCTTCAGCCAACGCGGTGCCCACCGAGGTCAACGGCACCACTTGGCCGTCCCCGCTTGCCACGGCGTTGGCGTAACTGAAAATCGCGGTAACTGCACTGACGAACTGCTGGGCGCAGTTGGCGGCTTGCACGAAGCCGAGTTGGGAGATTACTACCTGCACTATATCCCGCAAGCACGCCGCCATCTGCTTATAGGGCGTAACGGGGTTCGAGGACGCCTGACGGGGCGCAAGCATGGCTGGAATTCGCGAAGCGCCGCCTTGCGAACTTGCGGTACCGGTCGCGTCGAAGGCGCCAAAGGGTGGGTTCACCGTCGCGACGAGCTGAATCGGAGTGGTATCTACCACCATGAGCGAGAATTGCAGGGAGCCGACCGCGCCGGCGGGAATGCGGTTGATGATGATGGGGAGTTCGATGTCGGTCGCGGCGGTGATGGTGATGGGCAGGGACGGATCGACGGCCGGATAACCCGGGGCCGCAGGCGGCTCGAGGGTGGTGAATTGCGGAGTGATCGTGGCGGTCAGCGGTATTCCCGAGAGCCAGATGGGAACGTTAATGGCGTCAGTGTTGCTTGAGTTCCCGTAAAGGATGGCGAACTCCTGCGTCTGGTTGACGCGGATCGCACCGCGCCCCACAATGCTGGCCCAGACCTGGGCCGCGGGCGTGGCCTCTTCTATCGTGAACGCCTTGGGCAGGGTGACGGTGGGCAGGTTGGGGGTGCTCAGGACCACATCCAAAACTCCCAGCGGCTGGCCAGTCAGGTCGAACGTGGTGACCAAGGATGTGCCGTTCGCGGAGACGACGGGAGCGCTCCCGGGAATGCTGGGAAATCCGGACGCGCTCAGCTCGACAGTGGAAGCGGAGGTGAACTGCGAACCGCTCATCGTGACGGTAACCTGGCCGGTGTTGCCGCCCACCGAAGGCGAGATCGCGGCGGTGGTGGCCAGCTTGCACTTACCGGCGGCGCCTGCATTTACGATGGAATTCAGTTCGGCCGTGGATAGGGCGCGGTTGTAGACGCTGATCTCGTCGAGCAGTCCGTTGGTGTACCCGATGCTCTCCGCTTGAGCGATCGTGAGGGGAGCGCTGGCGGTGGGAACGGCGGCAGCGGTGGTGCTGCTTCCGCCGGCGGTTCCGTTGATGTAAACGGTGAAGACTTGGCCCGCTTTCGTTACGGCCAGGTGGTACCACTTGTTCACCGTGGGAGAGAACGCGGACAGGGCCAGAAAGGTGGGGCCGAGGCTCGGACTATTGATATGGAAATAGAGATAACCGCCCCCGAGCCCGAAAAACCACTTGTTGCGGCTGCCCGGCCCTTCGTCATGGCCAATCAGGATGTCGGTGGGCTCGCCAACCGACCCTCCCGGGGGTGAAGTGAAATTGGCCCAGAGTTCAATGGTGAAGTCGTTTGACCCGAACGCCCACAAGCTACTGTCCGGGGCGCTAAGGAAGTTGCCTTGCCCGTTGAACTTCAGCGCCCCCGCGACGAGGCCGGGCACTGGCATCGGGGCCGGTGAGCCAAAGTAAGCTGCCGGTTCAGTCCCGATCGAGTCGTTAGCAATACTGCCGGAGGTTTCATCCAGGGTCCACCAAGCGACTATGTTTGCCGGTGGTGAGACACATGTCTGGGCGGAGACCGCACCCGAGGAAAGGATCGAACTCAATGTTAGCCAGACGAACCAGTCGTAGCGCTTCATTCCCACGCCCCTTCGGTCGCGATTTCAGTAGTCTAGGGGACATGGGCTGGCCGGAGTAGTGAAGAAAAACCGACATTTTTATGAAATTCGAGTGCCGTACCGTCGACAACCGCGTTCGACTCGCTAGAAGATTCAAGGTGCCGCGAGTTGTGTCTGTCAAGTCTTGCCAAATCGCTTTTGGATCATGTTCCGTTGCTCGCCTGTGGAGTCGATCGGCAGGGCGCCGTCAGTTTGGCGTGAAGAAATTCACCGGCTTGGCGGTGACAGGCGGGAATCAGCGCCGGCGATGAGGTCATCAGCAGCATCGCCGGACATGTGTCGCGCGCCATGCTCATCAAACCGCGCCGATTTGTGGCCGGTACGGCCTTTACTTGGATGGGCGGGCCTGCGCCTCGCATCCCCGCAATTAGTCGAGACGGACTACGGTCAGGTTCTTCACACGCTGGCCGCCGATCTGTCCGCGGTTGTCCTCTGCGCCGAAGAAGACACCGGCAGTTCCCTGGTTTTGGCCAACCCTCTCGGGGCTTTCCCACGCGGCGGGGATCTCGACGCGATCCACCCGGCGGCCTCCCTGTTCAAGCCAGAGCGGCTTCCCATCGAGCCACACCTGCAAGGCGGTGCCACGCGCCTCCATCTTCAAGGAGTGGAAGATCTCCGTATCGAAGTCGGGGATCGCGGATGAGAACGCCACTACCGCCAGGGGATTTAACCGTCGCACCTTGACCATTCCATTGGAATTAAGTTGCACCCAGTAACCGGCCGACGTGCCCCCCATCAGTCCGTCACCCGGTCCCGCGATGCGGCTACGGAAATAGGGGCCAGCCTGCGTGATTTTGCCCGTGGCGTCCGTGGGTGTCAGCACATCCATGGAGATTCTGAGGTCCTGCCCCACATCGGCTCCCTCGACATTCGTTATGGCGCATTGGCCGTCGGACCGGGCCAATTGCACGCCGGAGAAGTCTTTGCCATCCTGCCGGAAGGGCATGGAAGGAGAGCCTGGGGCAGGCGTCTCGCGAACGAATCCGGGAAGAGAAATGGGCAAATAGTAATAGTCGCCGATGTCTTTCGTCCCAGCGGTGCAGGTGTATAGAGCGGCTACTTGCTGATCGATGAGAGCCCGGTCGTAAATGCGGACATCCTTAATACTCCCACGAAAGGCGGTATCTCCAGCCCAATACCGGCCGATTTGCCATAGCGGCCCGTCGCTGGTGTAAGGATGCCCCGCCAGTTTCTCCGCGCGGTCCAGTTCGCCGTCGATGAAGATTCTCGCCATGCTTGACGAAGGACCATCGTAAGTGCCGGTTACCATGTGCCACGCGTCGTCGGCCAAACGGCGCGTTCCCGTGGAGGAGCCGTGGGCGATGGGGCTGCCGAAACCAATTCTCCCCGCATACGTCAGGCCGAAGCCAAAAGAGGATTCGCTGCGTCCACGGGAATTGCTGCTATAGCTAAAGATGGCACTGGCATCGACCAGGGGCACGGCGAGCTTGATCCAGGCGCTCATGGTCCGGGCCCTGTCGCCGGCTGGCAGCCTACCGCGAGTGCGGCCAACAACAGCGGCATCGAGGCCGTTAAACCGGAGACTGGCGTCGGACCAGGTAACGCCCTTGGTCAGATCGCCATCCAGTCCATTGCCGCTGGCGTCGCGCACCACTGCGCCTTTGCCCTCATTCAGTTTCCACCACGCCACTTCTCGCCAATGAAAGGCCGGCGCTGCTGCGGCGCCCTGGCCGCGCGGCAAGCCGCGGAATGTGCCGGCCAGCAGCAGGACTCCAGCCGCAACCAAGCCCCAAACCAGCGGTTTGCGCCAGGAGTGAGCATCGCTCGAAATCTCTTCCCGGTACTCCACCGCTACGGTAGCGGTCTGCTGAACCTCCAGCGCGCTAGCGCCGGGGCGGCCGTCATTGGGGCGTTTCTCGATCACTCCCACAAGTTCGTAACCGACCTTCGGTACGGATTTGAGGAAGCGCGGATTCCGGAGGTCGTCGCCCAGCGCTTTCCGGAGTTCGCTCACGCACTTCACCAGAGAATTCTCGGTGACGACAACGCCGCGCCAAACTTGTTTGAGAATCTCCTCCTTGGTGGCGATGCGCCCGCGGCACTGAATCAGGAAGAAGAGCAGCTCGAAATTCTTGGGCCGGAGCCGAAGGGATTCGCCATTCCGGCACACAGTGCGCGCGGAAATACTCACTTGCGCGTCGCCTATGCTGAAAACTGAATCTTCCAGCGCTCTCACAGGACTGCTCCCGAATCAGGGAAGCAGGATTTCACAAAAACGTAAGTCTTTTTTCACTACCCCCGGCGCTTCCCCGAGTGCATTGTCGGCAGTGAAGATTCTATCACAACCCTTCGAACAGGAATCCAGCGGATACGCATATCCTACGAGCGCAACATCTGCTCCAAACGGGCGTCCATTTCTTCTTCTTCAATGAGGTCGCCCCGGTCGGCCTGTGCGATACCCTCCCGGACTGCGGCGCGAAAGCGGACCTCTCCCTGAAGCAGGCGCAAGGCCGCGTCCTTCACCAGCCGCTCGGCGTCGGTGCCTGCGCGAGTGGCGATTTGGGAAAGCTGCGTTTCCTGCTCGGGTGTGAAATGAACTTCCATGCCTTCAAGGTACGCGAAAAACCGCGAGTGAAGCAAGACGCGCTCATGAGCACCTTTCCATGGGGCGTGGTCGACGGATTGGCGATACGATCCGGCCTTGAGCGGGATTCCTCAGCGCGGTGCGGGCCTCCGGTTCTGGCCGGGGAGGCTTGCGCCTTCCTCGGCTCCTATCCTTCGCACCCACGTCCCTTTCAGGGACCGGGAACAAGGTGAAAGCAAACCTCCAGCAATACCCAGGCGCTGGTTGTGTTCGTAAAGCTTCGTCGTCTTGACTTACAGCTCACGGGCAATCCGCTGCGTCGCTATACCAATGTGGGTATAATGGACGGAGATGGATAAGCCACCGTCACTGAAGCCGCTGCAATGGGTGGGGAGCTCGAAGCGGGATTTGCTCTCCTTGCCCGCGCCAGTAGTGGACTTTTTCGGATTCGCGCTCTACGTTGCGCAGGACGGCAGGAAGCACGAGCAGGCTAAGCCTCTCAGCGGCTTCGGTTCTGCCGGCGTGCTGGAGGTTGTCGAGGATTGGGATCGGAGCACGTATCGAGCCGTCTACACTGTGCGTTTCGAGAGTGCGGTATTCGTGCTTCATATCTTCCAAAAGAAGTCCAAGCGCGGAGCAGCTACGCCCAAAGCCGATATGGATCTGATCCGCAAGCGTCTCAAAGTAGCGGAGCAGATCGCCAAGGAGTTATCGCGATGAAGAAACAACGAGTCGTGCGAGGCATTCCCGTCGAGGTAGGATCGGGGAACGTGTATGCCGATCTCGGCTACCCGGACAGCGAGAGCATGCTGGTAAAGGCCCAGTTGGCCGCCAAGATTGCTGAAATTGTCCAACGGCGGGCGCTTACCCAAACCCGCACCGCGGAAATCCTGGGGCTAACGCAGCCCAAGGTCTCAGCCATCCTGAAAGGACGGTTTCGCGGGATTTCGGAGCACCGTTTGTTGGAGTGTCTGACCCGATTGGGCCGGGATGTCCACATTGTGATCAAGCCGACGCCCCGGAACCGTTCGAATGGCAGGCTGACGCTTTCTGTAGCATAGCCTGCAAGGCGACGCAGCGCAGGAGCCAAGCCGGTTCGGTTACGAAGGCGCGCCCTTCGGCGCGGCCGCACCGAAGGGCACGAAGCCGGAGGAAATTCCCCGATGACGGGCCGGGCCGGCTGAAGCCCGCCCCACCTAGGGCCGCAGCAGCCAGACCCGGTAAGTGCGCGCGTCGGCAAAAGGCACCAGCACGAGGTCCTTCGCCTTGCCCGCCACCAGGCCTTCCATGCGGTACGCCTGTTTGCCTGCCCAGGTTGCCGGAAGCTGGTCCGCCGCGTCGATCAGTTTCACTTGCGCCGTGCGCGGACCGGCCGCCTGCATATCCACGAGCCCACGATTGAGCGCGCTCTCGATCGCGAGGAACTGCGGGCCGCGCGCCACTGCGACGCTGTATGGATAGCTGGGGCCGCCGAGCACCGTGCGGATGGTGAGATCCATGTCGATCTTTACCGAATCGCCAGGGACCCAATCGCGCTCGATGCTGAGGAAGCTGCCCGGCTCGCCCGTGTATGTGCGTCCGCCGGCCACCGCCTGGTAGCGCGCGGTCCAAGCCGGAACCCGCAGATAGAGGGGGAAACGTGCAGCCTTGGCCGGATTCACGATCAGTTCCACGGCCCCGTCCACGGGGTAGCCGGTGCGCGCTTCGATGGCCACCGCGCCCGCGCCGGCATCCACCGACACCCGCCCTGGCGCGTAGAACAGGATCGCCGCACCGTCTCCTCGCCGTCCCCAGGCTAGCTGCGGGATCATGGAAATGCCGCGAGGCTCGCTCGAGACGCAGCAGTTGATGCCCGGAGTGGGCGATTTCTTGCCGTCGAGCGGGGTGAAGTAGCAAATGTTTCCGTTGGAAGGGTCCTGCGCGCCGAGAAGTGCGTTGTAGACGGTTTGCTCCAGCACGTCGGCGTATTGCGGCTCCCCGGTGGAGCGCAGCAATTGCCAGGTGAGTTGCAGGAACGTGACGGTGGCGCAGCCTTCGCCCACGTTGGATGTCTCCTCGCCGGGCAGCACGAAGTCGTCCTGGAAATGTTCGCTCGAACTGGTGGTGCCGGTGACGTATAGCCGGTGCGCGACAATATCTTTCCAGGCGATTACCGCCGGTTTCAGGTACTCCGCCTTGCCCGTGGCCCGGTACAATTCCATCAGCCCCACAAGGTTCGACATCATCTCGTACGCCTTGGCGTTGGCGGTATGGAAAACGCTCTCGGTGGACAAGAGCGAGGCGATGATTTTGGGCCCGTTGGGCTGGTCCCAGGAGCGCACCAGGTACTCACAGAAATTCAGGTATCGAAGGTCGCCGGTATAGCGATAGAGGTTGACCATGGCCTCAAGCACGCTGGTGGACGCCATGCCCACGTGCGTGCCGGCGGCGATGATATCGCGCTGTCCCGGACCCGTTCCGAAGGTGCGCACGAGAAGGTCTCCAATCTTGCGCGACGCATCGAGGGCCGGCTCGTAGCCGGTGGCGTGGTAGTAGTTCAGCAGGCCGAGCAGGTCGTATTTGTGGACCCACACATCCCAGCTTGTCCAGCGCTTGTCGTCGGTGTAGGTGCCCAGGTAGCCGTCGGGGAGTTGCGCCGCGATGAGATTGCGCGCCATCCGGTCCATCAGTGTCTTGAGGCGCTGGTCACCGGTATAAAGCCAGGTATTGGCCGCGGCGTGCAGGAATTTGCCGGCATGCTCGCCGGCCCACTCCTGCGGTCCGGGACGGTGCTCGAAGCAATCGATGAGGCCCTTCTCGTCGACGTGCAGCAGACGGCCTTCCAGATTGATCCGCATGCGGTCGCCCAGCAGGCCTTCGATGCGTTGGCGGTCGAAAGCGGCGGGAGTGAACCGGTCGGCGACTTTATCGGGTACAACCGGGGACTTCGCCGGCGATGCAGCGAAAGCGAACACGGGCAGGAGGATCGAAAAAATCAGATTACGCATGCGACGCCAATGGTAACTCAATTGCCCAAGGGCTGTTAATGCCGCATCTCGAATGCAATTCACATATTTTCGTCTCCAATACTGAATTCCTGTTATTCTCGTTCGTAGGGAATCACCACAATGTGTCTGGCTGTGCCTGGGAAAGTGCTGGAGGCAATCGAACGCGGCCCCAGCAGGGTCGCTAAAGTGCAGTTTGGCGGAGTAACCCGCGAAGTGTACCTGGATTTCGTGCCCGAAGCCGGAGTCGGCGACTACGTGATAGTGCATGTCGGGTTTGCGATCGGCAAAGTCGATGAAGCCGAAGCCCAACGGACTTACGAACTGCTGGAAGAAATGGGCGCCATCTTAGACGCGGAAGAGGGGTAGCCGTGAAATACATCGACGAATATCGCGATGCCGGCGTGGCCAAGGGGATCGCACAGGCAGTGCGCGCCCTGGTCACGCGGCCGTGGGTGTTGATGGAAATCTGCGGCGGCCAGACCCACACCATCATGCGCTATGGGCTGGATGAGATGCTGCCCCCGGAAATCGAGCTGGTGCACGGCCCAGGCTGCCCGGTTTGCGTGGCGCCGCTCGAAATTATCGACAAGGCGCTGGCCATCGCCGCGCGGCCGGGAGTGATTTTCGTTTCCTACGGCGACATGTTGCGCGTCCCGGGCTCGCATTCCGACCTGTTTCGCGTCAAGGCCGCCGGTGGCGACGTGCGCATCGCTTATTCGCCCATGGATGCGGTGAAGCTGGCGCGCGAGAATCCGACCCGCCAGGTCGTGTTCTTCGGTATCGGGTTCGAAACCACCGCGCCCGCCAACGCCATGTCGGTATGGCAGGCCAGGCGCGAAGGGCTGCGCAATTTCTCTTTGCTTGCGGCGCATGTCCTGGTGCCGCCGGCGATGCGCGTCATCCTGGCGTCGCCGGCCAACCGCGTGCAGGGTCTGATCGCGCCGGGGCACGTGTGCACCGTGATGGGGACGCGGGAGTACGAGGACTTGAGCCGCGATTTCCATCTGCCAATCGTGATCGGCGGCTTTGAACCGGTGGACCTGCTGGAAGCGGTGCGCCTGCTGGTGGCGCAGCTCGAAGAGGGACGCGCGGAAGTGGAAAACCAGTACGTGCGCTCGGTGACGCGCGAGGGCAACCAGCCGGCGCAGCGCATCATCGAGCAGGTGTTCGAGGTGAGCGACCGGCAGTGGCGCGGCATCGGCGCCATCCCCATGAGCGGGTACAAATTGCGGCCCGAATTCGCCGAATACGACGCCGAACTGGTCTACGGCACCGGCGAAATCACGGCGCACGAACCCCCGGAATGCATCAGCGCGCTGGTGCTGCAGGGGTTGAAAAAGCCCGTGGATTGTGCCGCGTTCGGCAGCCTGTGTACGCCCGAGCGCCCTCTGGGCGCGCCCATGGTGTCGAGCGAGGGGGTCTGCGCGGCCTATCATGCCTACCGGCGGCGCGATGTGGGGCAGCCAATCCTGGCTGTGCCCGGAGGGCGCCCACGGCTTTCCAGCCGGCCGGAGCCGCCTGAGAGGCGGCCCGCAGGCACGATTGCCTGCCCCACGGAACCGGAGGTCCGATGATCCCCCTGGTTTGTCCTGCCCCAATTGCGACCCGCGACACCATATTATTGGGCCATGGCAGCGGCGGCAAGCTGAGCGCGGAACTATTGCGCGACGTGTTTCTGCCGGCATTCGCCAATCCCGTACTGGCGAAGCTGGACGACCAGGCGTCCATCGAAATCGGCGGCGCGCGCCTGGCCTTCACCACCGATTCCTTTGTGGTGAAGCCGCTATTCTTTCCCGGCGGCGACATCGGGTCGCTCGCGGTCCACGGCACCGTCAACGATCTGGCGGTGGGCGGCGCCATCCCGGAGTTTCTGAGCGCCGGGTTCATTCTGGAAGAGGGCTTCCCCATGGCCGACCTGCGCCGCATTGCCGATTCCATGGCGTCGGCCGCGGCCCGGGCCGGGGTGACCATCGTGACCGGCGATACAAAGGTGGTGGAGCGCGGCTCGGGCGATGGCGTGTACATCAACACTGCGGGCATCGGGCGTTTGCGCGAGGGAGTGCAGCTCTCGGCGAGCCAGGCGCGGCCGGGCGATGCGGTGATTCTGAGCGGCAGCATCGGCGACCACGGCATCGCCATCCTGTCGCAGCGCGAGGGCCTGGAACTGGAAAGCGACGTGGCCAGCGATTCGGCGGCGCTCCACACCCTGGTGGGCGCCATGTTCGCGGCATCCGGCGCGGGCGCCATCCGCTGCATGCGAGACCCCACGCGCGGCGGCGTGGCCAGCACGTTGAACGAGATCGCGCAACAATCCGCGGTGGGCATCGAAATCGACGAATGCACCATCGTGATTCACAGCGCGGTGCGCGGCGCGTGCGAGCTGCTCGGGCTCGATCCGCTCTACGTGGCCAATGAAGGGAAGCTGGTGGCGGTGGTGGCGCGCGAGCAAGCCGACGCCATTGTCGAAGCCATGCGGCGGCATCCGCTCGGGGGCGACGCTGCGATTATCGGACAGGTGACCGGCGCTCACCCCGGAATGGTGACGATGCGTACAGCTTTCGGAACCGCGCGCATTGTCGACATGCTGGCGGGCGATCAACTGCCGAGGATTTGCTGATGCACGAAATCGGAATCGCCAATTCCATAGTGGAAGCCGTGCGCACCGAAATGCTGCCGCACGCCGGTGCGCGGCCGGTGAAAGTTGCGGTGAGAGTAGGCGCGATGTCCGGCGTGGACCGCGATTCGCTTTCGTTCTGTTTCGAGGCCATCACCCGGGGGACCCTGTTCGAGACCATGATCCTGGCGGTTGAAGACGCGCCGGCCGACGAGTTGGAGCTGAGTTATCTGGAACTGGAGGAGCCATGAGCGGAACCACGACCACCGTACCCCTGGAGCGCAAAGTTTTGAGCGAGAACGACCGCCTGGCGGCGGAATTGCGCACCCAGTTCGCCCATCACGGCATATACTGCCTGAACCTGATCGGCAGTCCCGGTGCGGGCAAGACCGCGTTGCTGGAACGGACGCTGGAGTCGTTCGCTCCGGACAAGCGCGTTGCGGTGCTCACCGGCGACATCCAGACCGATGCCGACGCGCGGCGCCTGGCGCGGTACGGGTTCCCTGTGCGGCAGATCTCGACCGCTGGCGCCTGCCATCTGGACGCGCGGATGGTAGTGCGCGCGCTCGAAGGCTGGGACCTAGCGACGCTCGACCTGCTGTTCATCGAGAACGTGGGCAACCTGGTGTGCCCCACGAGCTACGATCTGGGCGAGGCGGCGAAAGTGGTGCTGCTCAGCGTCCCCGAGGGTGAAGAAAAGCCCCTCAAATATCCCGGCATCTTTTTTAAGTCGAAGCTGATGGTGTTAACTAAAGTGGATCTTCTGCCGTACGTCCCATTCCGGCTGGACGACGCCATCGCCAACGCGCGCAGCGTCCAACCGGGGATCGAGATTCTGCAGGTTTCGAGCGCCACTGGCGCCGGAATAGACGATTGGCTGAAGTGGCTGGCGAAGCGGTAGCGTGGGGCGGGCTTCAGCCCGCCACTAAAGGCGAAATTTAGCGCGACACTTTCCTCAAAGTCCCGTGTTCAAAAAAATGGGAACTTTCTGAGGGGTGCCATGAAACAGCTTTTCTGTTTGCTGCTGATATCCTTGCCCGGATTCAGCCAGACTACTTCCACGCCATCGATGACGGACCGCGCCGCGGCGCGTTTTCTCGATCAGGCCACATGGGGAGCGACGCCCGATTCCATCGCGGCGCTGGAAAGGATGGGGATCGCCGAGTGGCTCAAATGGCAGTTTTCGGCCAAGCCGTCCGACCTTCCCGATCAGCCGATTCTCGCCTCCAACGGCGATTCGAACACCAATCTCGCGCCGGTGCAAGCCGCGTTCTTCCAGAACACCGTGAACGGGCCGGATCAGTTGCGGCAGCGCGTAGCCTTCGTCCTTTCGCAGATCTGGGTGGTGTCGCAAACCACGGTTCCTGAAGCGTACGCCTTCCCGCCGTACTGGCGGATCTTCCGCAACAACGCCTTCCGGAATTATCGCGACATCGTTAAGGCCGTCACCCTCAGTCCCGCCATGGGGACGTATTTGAACATGGCGAACAACAACAAGGCGAATGCGAGCAAGGGAACGGCCGCCAATGAGAATTACGCCCGCGAGCTCATGCAGCTTTTCACTATGGGCCTGAACGAGCTGAATTCCGATGGCAGCCCGGTACTCGATTCCAGCAATAACCCCGTTCCGACTTACAATCAGGCGGTGGTGACTAATATGGCCAAGGTCCTCACCGGCTGGACCTACCCCACGGCGCCGGGCGCTACCGCAAAAACCAATAATCCGGCCTATTACTTCGGCCAGATGTTCGCCGTCGAAACCGAACACGATACCACCGCGAAGGCAATCTTCAACAACCTCACGATTCCAGCCGGGCAAACCGCGGAGCAGGACCTCGACACTTTGTTCGACGACCTCATGGCCCAACCGACCATGGCGCCCTTCGTCAGCCGGCAATTGATCCAGCACTTAGTCACCAGCAATCCCAGCCCGGCTTACATTCAACGAATTTCGCAAGTGTTTACCAGCACGAATGGCGACATGAAGTCGATGGTCACCGCCATCCTCACCGATCCCGAGGCGCGCGCGGGCGACGACGCCGGCACACCGGTAAACCCGAGCTTCGGCCATCTCCGCGAGCCGATTCTTTTCCTCTCGAGCCTGTTGCGCGGACTGAACGCCACCGTCGGCCCCAGCAACTCGCTCAATGGTTACTCCCAGGAATTGGGGCAGAATCTCTTCGTCGCGCCCAGCGTTTTCAGTTATTTTTCACCGCAGAACCAGATCGGGGAGGGATTGCTGGGCCCCGAGTTTCAGATTTACTCGACGCAAACCGCGTCGGACCGGGCGAATATCGTCAGCACGGCTTTATACGGCGCGCTCGACAAGACCACAACCATGGATTTGTCGCCATTCGTCGGCATGGCGGGAAATGTGAGCGGCATGGTGAACTACATCGGCTATGTTTTCCTGCACAGCGGAATGTCGCCCGCGTTGACGCAAGCGGCCACGGGCGCGGCCAACGCCCAGTCCACGGCGCTGGCCAAGGCGCAAGCCGCGCTCTATGTGGTTCTGGCGTCGAACGAGTATCAAGTAATTCACTAAGGGGACATATCATGTTTACACGGCGAGGATTTATTCAGGTCGCGACGGCTTCAGTAAGTTCGCTGGCGCTGCGGCCGTTCGGATTACTGCCGGCGCTGGCGCAAAACGCTCCCAGCAGCTATCGCGCGCTGGTGTGCGTCTTCCTGTTCGGCGGCAACGATTCGAACAACACCATCGTCCCCATGGACGATACGAACTACAAGGCGTATAGCTCCATTCGTGGCAGCCTGGCCCTCACCACGGCGGACTTGACGCCTACGGTTTACAGCACGGCCAACGCGCCTTATGCTTTTCACGGAAAACTGCCCGAGCTGGCGAGCCTGTTTTCGTCGAAGGAACTCGCTGTAGTGGCCAACGTCGGGTCGCTGGTGCAGCCGTTGACGCGCGCGCAGTATCAGGCGGCGCAGGCGCCCGTTCCGCTGAACTTGTTCTCGCACTCCGATCAGCAGTTGCAATGGCAGACGTCGATCGCGCAGGGCAACGGTCAAACAGGATGGGCCGGCCGCGTGGCCGATTATGTGGAGGCGCAGAAGATGAACGCATCGAGCTTCCCGGTGTTCTTTTCGGTAGCCGGCAATGCGCTTCTAGGCAGCGGCGCCACTACGCAGCCCGTCGCGGTATCGCCCGGCGGCACGCTGCAGCTTTTGGGGTTCAATTCGAGCGCAGCATCCCAGGCGCGATATGACGCGCTTACCAGCCTGCTGACCACCGATTCCGGCGTGGCGCTGGCGCAGGCGGCGAACAATACCTTGGCCAACAGCCTGAACGACGCCACGAACCTCTCGCAGGCGCTGGCCAAAGGCACGGCGCTCAAAACGACGTTCCCCAATACCACGCTCGGGCAACAGTTGCAGCAGGTGGCGCATATAATCCAGGTAGCCAGCTATCTGGGTATGAGCCGGCAGATATTTTTCTGTTCCGTGGGCGGGTTCGACACGCACGGAGGCGAGCTCGAAACGCACAACGCGCTCTATCCGCAGGTGAGCCAGGCGATCGCACAGTTCTACGCGGCGACCGAAGAGCTGGGCGTGGCGCAGAATGTGACCACGTTCACGGAGTCGGATTTCAGCCGGACCTTCCAACCCACTACCACCGACGGCAGCGATCATGCCTGGGGCAGCCATCACATGGTAATCGGCGGCGCGGTGCAGGGCGGCCAGATCTATGGCGTATTCCCGACCTTTGAACTGGGTGGTCCCAACGACACCGATACGCGCGGGCGTTGGATTCCCACGACGGCAATCGATCAGTACGGCGCCACCCTGGCCTCATGGTTCGGCATTCCCGACTCGGCTTTGTCCACGGTGTTTCCGAACTTCCCAAACTTCGGATCGCAGACGCTCGGGTTCTTCGGATAGGGTGTGTGCTTCGCTCGCCAGGGCCGACTGCCGGCCGGCCGCGGCTCGGTAAGTTGTCGTGCGCCTTCTGAGCCGCGCGCGTTAGCAAGCGGTTTCCGTGATTGTCGCAACTTCCTTTCTTGGCCTAAGCATAACCAAGGGCTGCGGTAGAGTAGGGCACAGGCGCGTTGCGCTGTCGCACGTTTCCTGCGCCCCCTCATCGAACTGGACGTGCGGATTTCCCGCATCCAGCTCTCCGACCACCTTCTTCCGGCGGCGTGC